>Ga0209119_1000610_pt1 | contig 36496 bp, 24 predicted proteins | sample COG_03_FD_184747 | JGI IMG/M metagenome (GOLD analysis project Ga0209119, IMG submission 184747) | Pelagic Microbial community sample from North Sea - COGITO 998_met_03 (SPAdes) (version 2) | ecosystem: Environmental > Aquatic > Marine > Neritic zone/Coastal water | place: Helgoland, sampling...
GTGCATCTTCCGGACCATAGCCCAGCGCATTACTAAAAATTTCTGCGCCGTAATAGAGAATCGCATTAATACCGGTGATCTGCTGAAAAATCGATAACATCACGCCGAGGAACAGCGCAAAACCAATACCTTTGCCAAACAGCACAGCCATATTGGGTGTTGAACTGTTGGCCAGCGATTCTTCAATATCAGAAAATTCTGAAGCCGCTTCCTGCTCGCTCGAAGTAATTCGGGCAAGTACCGCTTTAGCCTCTTCAGTGCGCCCCTTTAAAATCAGCCAACGCGGACTGTGCGGTACAGTAAACATCAGCACCAGGAAGGCCAGAGCTGGCAATAGCTCAGACCAGAACATAATGCGCCAGCCCTCGCTGACATTGTGCTCATGAAGCTGCTCAAGTACCTCTGGCGCCATTCCATAAGTGTCGCCGCCACCAATAAAATAGGTCGCCAGAAAAACCACAAAGAAACCAATAACCACCGCTAGCTGGTAGTAAGAGACCATACGGCCACGCATCTGCGGAGGCGCTATTTCAGCGATATACATAGGTGCCGCCAGTGAGGCCATGCCCACGGCAAGTCCACCCAGAATCCGATAAAACGCTAACTGATCGAGGCTATCTGCAATACCGGAACCCCAGGCCGAAACCGAAAAAAGAGCTGCCGCAAGGATTAGGGTATATTTTCTACTGATACGCTTGGTCAAGTAGCCGCCAAGCAGCGCGCCTATGAGACAGCCGTACAGGGCACTGCTCACTGCCCAGCCCTGCTCAGCGGGCGTAAAGTTAAAATACTCAGTGAAATACAGCTGGCTACCCGCAATCACACCAGTGTCATAGCCAAATAATAAGCCGCCTAATGCAGCGACAATCGTTATTTTAAAAATAGTAAGTGTTGCGCTACTGGAACTTGCGGCAGTATTCATGGATCCCTCTGATATTTTTTATTTTTAGTTTTTATTATTGGTTTTTATTATTGATAGTCGTAAAACGTATTTAATTGGAGGTTAGCAGCTGGCTCCGGCAAGCGCGTAAATATCTTCGACTATTTTTTGCGCAGGATAATCTTGTCAGAGACAACATGTACTTCAAGTGGCAAAGTTTGCGCCAACATTTGTGGTAGCTGAGCAACTTGATCCGTGCGTAATGTCATGGTGACTTTTACATCGGCGAGATCTTCAGACTGCAGTAATATCTTGCCCTCAAAGTAGCGACCCGCATCGGTGACAACATCTGCCAGTGAAATATCTCTATAGATAAGTCGGCCTAAACGCCAGGCGCCCAAGTCCGAAGGTGGTACAGCTGTCACAGACTCAAAGGCCCGGCCACTGGCCTTCACGACTTTCTGTCCCGCAGTTAAAACTGCATCTGGAAGGGAAACGGATAGGCTGTCTTTATTAGTCTGCCCAAAAACATTCACAACACCCTCTAAAACAGCAACGCTGACCACATCGCGTATCTTTTGCACATTAAACTGCGTACCCACCACCTCGACCGATACGTTATTAACTCGAACAAAAAATGGTTTTTGTCGATCGCTGGCAACATCAAAGAAGGCTTCTCCGCTGATCAGATCAACAGATCGCGTACTATCAGAAATACGCGAGCTAATTTGCGACTTTGCACCCAGTGTAATTTCACTGCTATCGGCCAGGATAATTGTTTTTATCTCTCCAGCCTGGGTACTGTAATAGGTAGTAATGGGCTCATTTGGTCTGAGCATCAACAGCAGTCCAACCGCGACACAGACAACAGCAAAACCCATGGCATACTTTGGCGCCGCAACCAGTGATTTAATCGCTGCAACAGGTGCCGACAAGAAAGACTTTAGCTGAACTGAAAAAGGCTCTACCGAACGAGATAATGCAGCACCTTCAGCAGTGCCAGATACATCCCCTAGAGTCTGCCATACAAGCTCTATTTGCTCATAGGCTTGTTGATGATCAACATGCTCTGACAACCAATCATTAAATTCCTGGCGATCTTTGGCAGACACATCAGCGGACTGCATAAGTGAAAACCACTCTGCCGCCTGCTCATTAATCTGGTCTTGTAACTGCATAACTTTATCGCTCATTTAGAATTCTGATCCATTTGTGCTTGTAACGCTTTCTGACAATCCAAAAGTGCTTTTTTAACATGTTTACGTACTACGGTTTCTGACAAGCCGACTGTTCGGGAAATCTGCGCATAGCTCAATCCATCAAACCGATTCATCAGCATTAATCGCCTGCGTTTTTTTGGCATCGCCCAGAGCGCTTTGACTACAAGGCTCATCTTTCGTTTACCATCGTTTATACGGTCTGGACTTAACTCTTCGACCACTGCACCTGCATCAAAAACTGCATTAACATGTCTTTGACACACACCACCATGTCTTTTTTGATCAATAGCAATGTTATAACTAGTCTTATATAGCAGTGCCCTTGGGTTTTGAACATCCTTGAGGTCCATTTCAATCAACCGAGCAAAAGCCTCCTGCACAATATCCTGAGCCTCATCACTGCTAACATTAACTTTGTGAATAATATATCGACAAAGCTCTTTATGATGGCAGTTATAGACATCATGCATCTCTAGTTTTTGGCTATTCGCGGTCATAGATCCTTCTCGACCAACGAGCAATACTTAAACATAGACAGTGCAACCCTCGAACCACTAGAAACGATTATTATAGTTATGTAGCTAAGACGTTTTAACACCGTAAATCCACTCCCTTTAAATGGCTGTCCTTAAAATGAAAGCTCTACAATGAGAATACGATAGTGAACGCTATAGAGAACAGCTGGCATCTCCTTGATTACTGACGATATTGATAGAGATTATTTTTATTTTCATTGTTCCAGATACCTTAAATATAAAGGGTGAACTCACCTTTGTCATATCTGTCCCTCTGTCAGCAAAACAACTTAATTTCAAACGCGATATCTGCCACCCTTGATTAAGCTTGCCGGCTAACCCTTTACTAATATCCAGAGCACCAGAACAGTCTCCACCACAGCCAACACTAAGGGTTGTATCTGCTACTTTTTCCCCAAGCACTTGATACTCAATTTCTAGCGCCATATCGCCATTCGATTCACGGGAAATATCAACAGCCTCACCTTCAATTGCCAGTACAGCATCCCCTGAAAAGGTAAATAGACGGGCATCCTCTTGAGCTCTGTAATCAAATGCCGTCATTGATAAAGTACCAGAAGCACTGACCGCCTTTGAATTCGTTACCTGCACAGTGCCTCCGGAGTCACGCATCACTAAACGCCAGGGTGAAACAGGTTTGCCTGCCTTTAAGAAGTTCTTAGTCTGCGCTTGCGCTTTATCTCCGAGTTGCGCATCTTCTGAGAGGACCTCTACATCGCCATTATCAGAATATTTCAAACCATAACCATACTTAAATAGAGGGTTATAATCCTTATCACCAAGGTTAACGGCAGTTTGCATACCGCTTCTCGGCCAGGAAAAAGACAGCTTGCCAAGAAAATCGTGTTGAATATCGCCGTTGGCTTTTCGCAACAAAACATCAGCAACACCGCCACCTTCTGTACCCGGCAACCATGCAGCGACAAAAGCGTCTGAGGCATTTATTTCTGGGTTGACCCACATCGCCCGTCCAGAGAGAAAAACCGCCACCGTTGGAATGCCCTGCGACTTAAATTTCTTTAGCAGTTTTAAACCCTCTTCAGATTGAAAATCTAAATGAGGTCGGTCCCCTTGAAACTCCGCATAGGGATTTTCGCCAAATACCACGACAGCCACATCCGGTATATTTTTGTATTCACCATTTACACTTAGGGTTGCCACACCGCCTACGGCTTCAACCTGCTTTTGGATACCCTCAAAAATGGATAAACCATTAGGGAAGTGCTCCCGACTATTTCCGGTGCCCTGCCAGGAGAGAGTCCAGCCGCCTGTCTGCTTGCCAATATTGTCAGCTCCATCACCGGTAACCAAAATATTGGCCGTTGGCGAAAGCGGCAACAATTGTTTTTCATTCTTAATCAGAACCAATGACTGACGTACAGCTCGACGAGCAATCTCTCTATGTTCCGGTGCCGCAAGTAACTCATAACGGCCCGAGTATTTGCGTGCTGAGGGCAAGCCAGCGTCAAATAATCCGGCACGCATTTTTACTCGCAAAATGCGACCTACGGCTTGATCTAAACGCGCCATCGCAATCTCACCGCTTTTTACTTGCGCCAGAGTATTGGCATAGAGCTCTTCCCAACTATCCGGCGCCATAAACATATCAACACCGTTATTTAGAGATGCGGCGCAGGAGGTATTGGTGCAGCCTTCAACCTGCCCATGACCATTCCAGTCACCAACAACAAAGCCATCAAATCCCATCTGCACAACAAGTACATCGTCTAACAGTTCTTTATAGCCGTGCATTTTACGGCCATGCCAACTATTAAAAGAGGCCATAACCGTTTGCACACCACGCTTAATAGCTACCGGATAACCGGCGCCCTGTATATCACGCAGTTCCTCTTCGGTTGAGATATTATCGCCCTGATCGCGGCCATCAATAGTTCCGCCATCACCAATAAAATGCTTGGCTGTTGCAATCAGATGATCCTCATCGAGGAAGGTTTTATCGCTGAGCTTCCCCTGAATACCTTCAACCAGATAACCGGCATATTCTCTAACAATAGCCGGATCTTCAGAGTAGCTTTCATAGGTGCGCCCCCAGCGATCGTCACGGACAACGGCAATAGTGGGGGCAAATGTCCAGTCGAGGCCTGTCACCAGTAATTCTTTGGCTGTTACAGTGCCTATCTGGTGCATCAAATTGGCATCATTGGCAGCGCCTAAACCAATGTTGTGAGGGAAAATGGTCGCGCCAACGATATTGTTATGGCCGTGAACTGCATCTGTTCCCCATAACGCAGGGATACCTGTTCTGCCATCTCTTTTGTCCGTCGATGCCAACCAAAATTCATCGGCGAGAGCGACCCAGGCAGCAGCGGTTGTTCGATTGTCACCGCCGGGCGCAGAATTACCGCCGTTAAGTACCGATCCCAAATGATATTCACGGACTTCATCCGGTGTTACCGAACCAATATCTGCCTGAATAACCTGACCCACTTTCTCTTCCAGAGTCATTTTATTGATAAGTGCTGTAATGCGTTGCTCTATGTGTTCATCGCGCGGCAATGGCGAGGCCTGTTTAGGCCAGATATGCGGGTGAATCTTGGCATCGGCGCTATCTGTACCCACAGCAGTGCCAGAATCACATCCTGCAATTACCGAAAAAACCAACCCCGCCATAAGATAATGTGGAATGCGCATTTGAAAACCCCGTCGATATATTTTTATAGTATTTAGTGCTTTTATTCACTCGCCTCAGATTAACAGAGCAATCTGAGGAAGAGTAAAAACTCTTGAATATTATTCACTATAAATAGACGTTCCATGCCAACCAATCCGCCCTCTAAAATTAGCATTTAAGTCAATAAGCATAGGAAATAGCAACCTGTGTGCAACCACCGAAAATTTGATTTATGCTGTGTCATTAGCACTATTGCACTGCAAACAAAAACTACAAAAAAAGTTATGGTTGCCCGTTATAACTTCCATAAATAAATTGTCCCGCTTTAAATAGTATCGGCGCCAAGGAATAAAAAATGTCCGTTGATGACAAATCAAATTTCGAACCCTGCAAGGACATGGCGTATGAGTGCTTAAAATTTGGCGATGATCAGCAAGAACTGGTGCGCGTCGACTCTTATATTCAAGGTGCTGACAAACTTAGGCAGGATGCCATTTCACGAAATAGTTTCGCCGTTGCAGATAGCTTTTATCCAGGCGTCAGAATGAATATTACCGATGCCTATATCGTCGGCCTGGTCAGAAATTTCCAGACTATTATTACTGAGTTTTTTGGTCTCGATCTGCGCCGTATAAAAACAGCTGCCTCAAAGTTCTCTATAGTCACATCCAGGCCGCAAGAGCTTAAACCAATGCAGCGCATTCCCCATTTTGATGCGCCCTCTAGAAACAGCTTGGCTGTTATACATTATCTGTGCGATGCGCCAGATTCAGGCACTGCATTTTATCGTCACAATTCAACGGGCTATGAATATATCAATGAAGGTCGGTTTGGAGAATATGAGAAGAGCCTTGTCGAGCGATTTAAAGACCCTGCACAGCATCCCCATGGATATATTTGCGCTGATACTGAGGAGTACTCGCAAATTGCATCTTCTACAGCTGTGCATAACCGGTTGTTAATGTATCGAGGCTCAAGCCTGCATTCAGGAATAATCAGGCCCGATTATAATTTTGACCCCAGCCCAGAGACCGGACGTCTTACCATTACCAGCTTTATCGAGTTCTCCTAGCCGCCTCAGACAAACCTCTTGCCTTAGCCACCACGCACAAGATTGAGCAGATGGCGATTGGTTGGCTGGCTAGCCATTAGCATTTCAGTCTTGCCAAGATTATCGCGCATCAATCTATCGGCCAGTTCAGCATCCTTATCCCAGCGGCGATAACGACGGCTATTAACGTCGGTAACAAACCCCATGCCATAGAGCACATACTGCACGCTGGCAGCAGAAAATAGCTCCGCCCGATTATTTGCATCGGAGACCCAGGGAACCTGAGAGCGCCACAATTCTAGGGAATCTGCAAGGCTGCCCGGTATGCTCTGCGGCTGACTATGATCGCGCCAGTAGTCTGAGTCTGTGCGCTCAGACAACACATAATGAAGCTTTAGAAAATCAATAATATCGACCCAGTACTTGCCGATAATTTCATTAAAACGCTTGGTAACAACGGTCATTGCTGCTCTGTCCTGAGGCAAATTGTTGCTGATAAACTCCGCTGATTTTTCAATCAACACTAGCGCACTGGCCTCTAGCGGCTCAACAAAGCCAGCGGAGACACCGACGGCCACACAGTTTTTATGCCAGAAGGTTTCTCTGTGACCCGGTTGAAAGGTAATTTTACGTGGGCTGAGCTGTTGCTTATCTAACGCTGGGTCGGCCGCGAGGTAACGCTGCAACTCATCCTCAGCTTTTTCCACCGAGATATGCTGACTGGAAAAGACATGGCCAATTCCGCGTCGGGTTGGCAGCGCGATATCCCAGACCCAACCACTGGATTGGGCAGTAGACTTTGTACAGGATGCTATAGGCGTATCTTCACTGGCATGGTTGGCCTGCACGGCAAGTGCGGTATCGTTGAATAGGCAGTCTCGCTGCGAGACAAAAGGGACTTGATAGTGCTTGCCTATCAACAGCGCGGCAAAGCCGGTGCAGTCGACAAACAAATCGGCGGAAAGTGTTTCACCGTTCGATAAAGACAGCGCTGCAATATCGCCATTTTCAGCACTTAATACCTGATCCACATGACCGAGCTGGTGGTTGACTCCAAGCTTTTCTACACAGTGCCGCTGAAGTAATTCAACAAATTTTCCGGCATTGAGGTGATAGCCATAATTAAGGCCAAACGCATACTCTGGCGTCTGCGCTGTTTTAGGGGCAAGCCCCAAATCACAGACTTTGCCCTGAGGGCAAACAGCATCGGCGAAACTGCTTTCACCACGGCGATCTAACCAATGCGCGGCGAGATTGACCGAGCCATAACCGCTGGGAGGAACAAATGGATGATAGTAAGACTCGCCAGCGCCCTTTTGCCAATTGATAAACTGCGAGCCCTGTTTAAAGCTGACATCGCAGCAGCGCAAGAAATCGACTTCTGATATACCTATCTGGCGCAGGGTGTCGCGCATGGTTGGCCAGGTACCCTCACCAACACCGAGATTGGCAACATCGGGGGATTCAAGAAGTGTGACCTTGACCCCTTCGCTCTCTTTACTGCCTTTACTCTCTTTAATAGGGGGATTATGTCGCGCAGCAATAATGCCGGCGGTTAACCAACCGGCACTGCCTCCACCTACTATAACTACTGTTTTAGTCATAATGTCTTCGCATATTTTGGCGATCAGTCCCCTTGAGGCGCTGCGCAGTAGTGGTCAATAAATTGCTGATGGGTGGGCAGCTTGCTTATTTTCTCATCAATCGAGGTTTTTATTTTGGCCATCGATTGCTGGAGACTATCACTGCTGGTCAACTTGCCCGCGTTGTGAAAACCTTTAGGGGTAAGCCCCTGCCCCATCATGACCTGCACCCAGGAGTCGACACGGAACAGAGCTACATCGTCGGCCCAGACATAACCATTTTTCTCGAATATCTCAAGACGGTGAGCGAGGCTATCTGGTATATCCATAGTCCGGTAGGCATTCCAAAAGTCGCTGTCGGTGCGATTGGTTTGCTTGTAGTGAAGAATGATAAAGTCTCTTACGGTTTCAATTTCGGTGCGCGATTCCTCGTTAAACCGATCGGCCAATGCATCACTGGAGTCACCAAATGGGAACAGGCGAATTAAGCGAATAATGGCGGTCATCACTAAGTGAATACTTGTCGATTCCAATGGCTCGATAAAACCACTGGCCAGCCCGAGGGCAACACAATTCTTATGCCAGGATTTCTGGCGCGTTCCTGTGCGATATTTAATGAGTCGCGGTTCGGTAATCATTTCGCCGGAAATATTATTCAACAGGGTCTGCTTTGCCTCGTCATCAGACATAAAACGGCTGCTGTATACAATGCCGTTTCCAACCCTGCTCTGCAGTGGGATTCGCCACTGCCAGCCTGAGGGATGTGCGATTGCACGAGTGTAAAGTCGCGGTTCCTCAACGGCTGTTGTCTGCACGGCAATGGCTCTATCCGAGAACAACCAATGGTTCCAGTCTTCAAATTCAACGCCGAGAGCTTCACCGAGTAACAGAGAGCGGAATCCGGTGCAGTCGATAAATAAATCGCCCTCGATAAGCTCGCCACTGTCGAGTAGTAGCGCGTTTATGTCACCGGATTGCGGATCTTTCTGAACTTCCTTGATCATGCCCTCAACTCGGCGCACCCCGGCTTGCTCACTTTTCTTGCGCAGGTATTTTGCATAGCGCGTGGCATCGAGATGAAAGGCAAAATTTAATCTGCTGTCGTCTATCTGCGTGGCGAACTTACCCGCCTTGGCCGCTTTTAATTCAAGGCAATAGTCTTCCAGGCTGCCGCCAAAGCCCTGGGCCTGAGCTTCCATCCAAAATTCATGAAACTCTGCCATCCAAGAGCGCTGGCCAATTTCTCCAAAGGAGTGAAGATAGCTGTCGCCTATATCGCCCCAGTTATCAAACTCGATACCCAGCTTAAATGTCGCCTGGGTTTCGCGCATAAATTCTTGTTCATCAATATTCATAATGCGATGAAAATTGCGCATCGGTGGGATTGTCGCCTCACCGACACCGACAGTACCAATGGCATCTGATTCAATCAGCGTTATATCCAACAGACCCGCTAAACGGGTCGAAAGACCGCAGGCTGCCATCCAACCGGCTGTGCCACCCCCGGCAATAACCACTTTTAACATTATTGTATTTCTCCAAACATTATTATTATTTTCTCAGAGAGAAACTTCTAACAGGCTCTCTAACGATTTAGTTTGTTTTTTACCAGGGCTCGAATGCGTCGAACCGTGTCGTCATCCAGCTTCGCCAAAGCTCCCTGAATCGCTGCAGGAAGATGCTCGCGCGGCGTTTCCGATGAGCCAAACACGTAGTATTCAAATACTTCTCGCCAGGCATTCTTTTCAGCCTCAGGGCGATCTCTAATACCCATAAGAGCATGCATAACAATATCCATGGGATTGCCCATATAGGCTGGTGCCGTAAGCCACCAAAAATTGATCATAATATTAAACGGCGACAATGCCTCAACCTGATGCCACCACATGCTGGGATAGTAGACGGCATCGCCGGGCTGCAAATCTACCACCACTGCCGCGTCCAATGCCTGACGAACACGAGGAAAGCGCTCGAAGTCAGGATTTTTCAGATCGACCATGGTGATAACCTGTCCGCCCGGTGTCGGCTCTAGGGGACCAGGGTACAAATTGTGAATCTGTTCAGGCGGAAATAAAGTAAAGCGACGTTCACCAACCACACAGCAGGCTAGATTACTCGGCACATCATAATGCGCGGCGGCAATTGACTCGGTTCCTACCCACACTTTGGACAGTGGCTTGTTATTGGTAAAAAGCGGATGTTCAAAGGAGAGATCATTGTGTTCACGCAGACCGGGAAAGCAGTGGTCCAGCGTCAGCGAGTTCATATAGTAATAAGGGTGCTGGGGATTATTTTTGCCGTCGCGAATTTCGGCAAATATTTCATTTAGGTCACTGTGCTTGCTCTGGTAATTAAAGCCGGTGCAATCGTCGTTATAAAAAAACCGCGCATTCGCTTCCGGCGGTGCAATATAAACGCCGACAGGCTGACCGCTAGAGTGGCTTTGCAAAACTTGCATGGCATTGTCTGGCGACACTTTGCCCGCTTGCACAAGACCCCAGTCGGAAACTAGGCCGCGCAAAATAACCGGCTCGTTTGCTTCGAAGAGCGTATCGAAAGGAATCTGATCGGGGCGAACGCCCTCCAGAATACGAACCGGTTTTTTTGAATTATTCATAGTAAAAAACTTTTTTGGCACGCTGCTAGGCAATTGCCATTTTCTTATTTTTTAGTGCAATCAGTTTATTAAAATTACCCAGTGATACTAAAGCAAAATAGACAAGACTCAATATGCCCAACTTGTTAAGTTCTTCCAAACTTGCACCATCCAACTGAGCTAATTTTTCTTTGTTAATCGTGTAATAGTCACGCAAATTAACATTGGCGATACTGCTCAGCGAGATTTCGATATTGATAGGCTCAAATAATCCCATCGCATCCAGTTTGGAAAAGAAACTCTCATCCAGTGCCGCACCCTGGTGCATCACCTGCAGGGTTTGCATTGTTTTTTCCAGGTAAGGCGTGTCGCCACCATAGGCAAGAAATAGAGGCTGACCAGTGTCGACACCAACTCTCGGATTTTCCATATCGATATGAATAACCGCTTCTTTCACTGCTTTGCCTTCGACTTCACGCTCTTGAAAGCCGATCATAAATGGTCCGCGGGCCAGTGCAGCGGGCACATAATTGCCCAGCCAACCCTGCTCGCTCAAAAATAGGTTTTCGTCTTTCTCAAGACCTAAAATCACATGCGCGTGAAATGTTCCCGCTTCAGGATTTTTATAAAATAGTATTGGATATTCTTTTTGAAGATCACCAAATTCGCTAGAAAAAGCTAAAGCACGATTGACGTTGTCGCCATACTCAGCTCTGTAGCTGGCATCCACTTTTAAATCTTTATGTTCGACATTATTTAAGAGTACAACTTTACTCATGTAATTATCCCGTCATTTATTGCTATAAGCATTTGAATTGATTTTTCTATTGTAATAACAAAATAAGGCCTCCGGTAGCAAATACGTGGAGGCCTTATAGATGCTGCTATATAACATTTTTCTTTGAACTAATAGCGCTCTCTCTGGCAAAAACGGCTACCAGAGAGAACACTTTACCGGCCTTAGAACGTGTATCGTGCTGACAATACATAGCGCGGATCAAGCTCTTGTACAAAGAATGCAGCAGTTTCGGTACGCCCGTATTTGCGCTGACCTTCGCCTGTTAGATTGATTGCATCTAGAGACAAAGTTACACCGGATTCAAGCTCATAGCTTACATTCAAATCCAACTGCTCAACAGAGGCAATGTACTCTGGGTTACGAGTACTACCAACTGAACGGTTAACCTGGTTCAAGAAGTTATCGCGCCAGTTGTAAGCCAGACGTGCAGAGAGACCATCTTTCTCGTAAATACCTACTAGGTTCAGAGTGTCACTTAAACCAGGAAGTGCGAACTGATCTTGACCCGGATCGGATCCGTTGTCATAACCAATATCGCCATTTACCATGGTGTAGTTAAACTGGTAACCAAAGCCGGTATCAGCGAAGAAATGCTGAGACGCAATCTCAAAACCATAGATTTCAGCATCCTGAGAGTTTGTTGGGCTCTTAACCGCAAACTGTATCTCAGGGTCTGTTCCCACAGGGGTTACATCGTAGGCACTAAAGATAGACTCATGGAACGCCTGCTCAGTGGCTTCTGCACCCAAGGCTGCCTGATAGGCTGCAGCACCAGTAGCTTCAGGGAAGTCTGCCAAGTTTTGTAGAATCGCTGCCATTGAGAAAAGTGTATCTTCACTTTCCGCAACACCGATAGAAGCTAACTCGGAAATTGCTTGAGCCAAGAAAGTACTATTAGATGCTGTAGCGTCTCTCAAACCGAACAGTGCTTGATCGGACTGCTGGATACCAACAAAGTTAGATACATTTTTCTGGAAGTAGCCAACCGAGAAGTAATTAGCTTCACCGTAGTAGTACTCAACAGATAGGTCGAAGTTGTTTGATTCCAATGGATCCAAACGAGCATTACCCTGGCTAGCAGAAGGCTGATCACCCAAGTGCGTAATACGGCTAGGCGCTTCCACAGAAGTAGCAGTGTACATATCACTGTATCCTGGGCGAGCCAGCGTTTTACTAAACGATGCACGAGCCTTCAAATTGTCGCTAATGTCTACAGACATATCCAAGCTCGGCAACAGTGCGCTGTAGGTATAGTCTTCCGACAGACCTTCGACACCAGAACCAAGTGTGAATGAGAAGTCGTTATTTGATTCCCAAACAAAGGCGCTAGGTACTGACTGCTGTGAGATTGAAGTTACATCAGTCTCTTCCCAACGGGCACCAGCAACAACGTCAAATGGCATTCCACCAACTTCACCATCCATTTTAACCTGACCGTAAAGAGAGACAGTGTCTTCTTTAACCAGGTTATCAGCAGTGCTGTTGATAGGCATGTTATTTGGATCTAAACCATAAAGAGGCGCAAGAGCGTTTAACAGAGTGAGCGGGTCACCTTGCCAAGAAACTTCACCCAGTGAAATCGGTGCAGTTTCTCCAGCCGGCTGAGAAACACCAGCAACGCCAGATCCGCTGTAGTCGAACTGATCAAGAGTACTAACCTGCTCGATAAGGCCTTCTGGAATATCACCAGGAGCATCAACACCCCAACCACCCAGCGCGTTAGAACCAGCTTGGCGAGTTTGGCGCATCTCTGAACTCATAAAGCCCAGACCAAAATCTACTTCAACGCTATCTGAGGCAGCAAATGTTCCGTCAAAAGAGAACTGATCAATGCTGGCAACCTGGTCGGATTTTGTGAACTGAGTAACCTGTGAACCAACATCGGCTAGATCGAAAATGCCGTTCGGTGTAGCACCAGGTGCAGTTTTAGTATCATCAATCGAAGCAATACCCTGTGGTATTTCCTGACCGAAATCAACTGCCTGCCAGCCTGCAGTAGCGCCAGCAACGTTCATACGCAGAACGTTATTACCCTGAGGGCCATTTCCACCACTCTCGGCTTCTGATGTTGCAACATCAAAACGCAGGTTGAGCTTATCGCTTACATTCCAGTCGAGGTTCAAACCGAATGAATCCAGAGTGTCTTTGGTTCCCATTGCGAGGTTCTGGAAGAAGAAATCCTTACCACCTGATACGTCTTCGGCAAAGATTACCGGAGCAGCCACAACTGGGTTGCCATCGTATTCAACATAATCAACAGTACCGTTAAACCACAGGCCGTCAATCAAAGAAGTCGAATCCTGAACATTTTCGGCATGGGTGTAATCAGCCGTTAAAGTCATATCATCATTAGGCGCAAACTGTACAGTTAACAAACCGTTGGTACGCTCACGCTTGTCTTTGTTAAAACCTAAACCAAGGTTAGTTGGTCGATATACCAACTGACCATCGTTAGGTGCATTGACGATAGTAGCGTCTTCAACAATACCCAGGTTCGCTAGGTTGCTTGGGTTTGTGCTATCCCAAGTACGCAGACCGAATTCCTCAACACTTGAGTGGCGGCTACCTGAGTCACGCTCTTGGAAGCTACCAAACAGAGAAACACCTAATGTAGAGTCATCATTGGCCCAGCTGTAAAGACCGCTTACTTCTGGTGTGATGTCATCGCCACTAGTGTCATTAACAGCCTTAACACCGAAACTGGCTTGAGTGCCTGAGGCTTCTAAAGGTCTAATGGTTTCAACATTAATCGTTGCACCTACGCCACCGGTTGATACAGCTGCACGGCCAGTTTTGTATACCTGCAGGCCACGAACGCCTTCAGATGCTAGGTTTGAGAAATCAAACGAACGGCTGCTACCAGAAGCGCCCTGATCCAACGGGTTACCGGTAATAGTGCCAACATTCGCTGAAGGCATTTGACGTCCATTAAGTGTTACAAGGTTGAAGCCGCCGCCAAAACCACGGACTGTAACCTCAGAACCCTCACCGTTTACACGGTTGATAGAAACACCTGAAATACGCTGAAGAGATTCAGCTAGGTTAGTATCTGGGAATTTACCCATATCTTCCGCAGAAATTGCGTCTACGACACCAGAGGCATCGCGCTTTGTATCCATAGCTCTCTCAAGGCTACCGCGAATACCGGTAACAACAACCTCATCGATCGAGCTCCCCTCAGCTATTGTCTGACCTGCGACCAGTGTTCCGGCAGCGGCAAGAATAGCGACAGAAAGTTTTGACTTCCTAAACATATTATTTCCCCAAAAATTAAGAGTTTATAAGTATTTTTATAACGTGCTTTTTACGTGCACTTAATATGACGGGACAGGGTGTCGTATCCGCTCCCCCTGCAGATAAGTAATCAAACTAGGTCTGTTGCTCACACCAGTCCAACTAGGATCATCCCGATAGGGTTAGTGACGTGAGACCTCTAGCAGAGGCCCGCTCACTATTTTTGTAACCATATAACACGCTATTCCCATTAATTTCATAAGTCCAGGCGCCATAATCTAGGGCAAAACTACTCGTCGAAATAAACAAAAAAGCTAAATAAAAAAATAATCTTTTGCAATCGACTAGGAAATAAACCCTTTATACATGCAACACCATTGAACTGCTTCTCGAAACCTCTACCCATTTAACCAATCCCAGACTCTGGTGACCACTTGCGCAATATAGGCTTACTCTTCACGTATGCAGTCAACCCCTAAAAAGGGCTGTTTTGGCTACGGTTTATATATTCATTAACATATAAATTAACTTTTGATCGTCGATATAACAAAGTTGTGATGGGAATTGTTTGAGAGGGAGTTATCAATTGGTGGTGGCGGGAATTGGCTCGGGCCATCCTTGGCCCTCGGGCTTGCGCCCGCCTTCGGCGCCCAAAACGTCTTTCCTGACGTTTTGTGAACCCGCTTTTGTGCTCGGTTCATTCCAGTATCAGCCAATAAAAAACCCCAGCCCTTTCGGGCTGAGGTTTGTTATTGGTGGAGGCGGCGGGAACTGCACTTAGATAGTAAGCTATTGATTAATATAGGTTTACTCAGTTTGGGTATTGGCTTTTGTTACATCATTTGTTACATTAAAATCATTTAGGGTTTTGATAGATCTCGGCCTTGATAGGGCCAAATCCTGATGTTCGCGATTTAGTCAATAGTCACAACTGAGACTGAAAGCTTTTATCGAGCCTTTTCTCTCATTGTCACAAACTCCTCTGCAGCGAGAGGATAGATAATCATGGTAGTGTCAAAATGCGCTAAGGTAGCCGCTGCTTTTATAGCAATAACCATTCCCTGAATAATCTCAGCCGCATGTTCGCCGACCATATGACAACCGAGAACAAGATCTGGCTCATTCTCTACTACTAACTTGATAGTGATACGGTCGGCCACGCCACCCAGAGTCCGCAACATAGGTTTAAAACGTCCTCCTTGCCACGGCGTTGTCAAAAACAACTAAATTAAGCCAAAATACCTGGGTAAGATTTCACTTATCGAAGGAAAAGTTGTTATCAGAAATAACGCCACCAGCATTGCGGCGTACAAGGGTAAGATTGGCCTAACTATTTCGGTAATGTTGACTTTTCCTATACTGCAACCCACAAATAGAACACTACCAACCGGTGGCGTACACAGACCAATTGACAGGTTCAAAATCATTATGATCCCAAAATGTAAGGGCGAAATACCGAGCAACTCGACGACCGGTAAAAAGATTGGCGTGAATATGAGCACGGCGGGGGTCATATCCATAAACGTGCCAACCAATAATAGCGTCAAGTTTATGAGCAGTAGGATAATCAATGGATTTTCAGACAGACCTAACAGCACCTGACTAATAGCCTGCGGCATACCTTCGTAAGACATTAACCAGGACATCGCTGATGAGGCTCCGATCAACAACATAACAATGGATGTGGTGACGACCGATTTAACCAAAATAGCAGGCAAATCATCCGTTTTTATCTCTTTATAGACCAATAGAGAAAGGGCTAATGCATACAAAACCGCGATAACGCCTGCCTCTGTGGGCGTAAAATATCCTCCGATTATACCGCCAATAATTAATATGATCAGGAACAAACTCGGCACCGCCCCAAACAGCGAAGACCAAAATGGCTCAGCGATCTCCATAGAAGCGGGCGCTATCCGATAGCGCCTAAAGCATAAAGCACTGGCCAAAATCAGTAGTAAGGTAACCAATAGGCCGGGCAGATACCCAGCAACGAACAGGGCCGCGATAGACACACCACCACTGGCCAAAGAATAAACAATCAAGACATTGCTGGGTGGTATTAGCAGGCCAGTTGTTGCCGAGGTTACCGTAACGGCGGTGCTAAAAGATCGACTATAGCCCTCTTTTTCCATAGCCGGCACCATAAAGCCACCGATCGCTGATGTTGCAGCAACTGCAGAGCCTGAAATGGAACCAAAGAGTGCACATGAGATAACATTTACCAATGCAAGCCCCCCAGGAAGCCTACCCACTAAAACTTTGGCAAAATTAATCAGTCTGACAGCTATTCCCCCTTGCCCCATCAGATAACCAGCCAAGATAAAAAAAGGAATAGCGAGCAGGGAAAAGCTATCGATTCCTACTGCCAGTCTTTGTGCAATTGTTATTAACGCTGGCAATGTATCGATGGTGAGCAGCATTGTTATCAAGGTTGCAAAAATGATCGCAAACGCAATCGGCAAATTGATCAGCAGCAGGCAGGCAAACACACCAAACAAAATTAAACTGGTCATTACTTCGATCCCGGAAAGTTTGAGCTGCTTGGCACGTTAAAGAAAAACCAGACGCTATAGAACAAGAACAATAATCCACTGATAGGGATAGCACTATAAATATACGCCATGGAAATATTTAGCACCGGGGAGCGCTGCTCTAACATCCAGGTCATATTCACCAAGTTAATGCCGCCAACCATCATAACTAGAACAGCAAATGTGAAAACCAATACACAACAGAGTTTAAAAAGAGCATTTGCATTTTTTCTGGAAAGATTTTTAACAATCAGGTTGAACCCTAGATGGCTATTTAATCGATAGGCATAGGCGCCGCCGAACAAACTGATCCAGATAAGTAAGAATCTCGCGACTTCTTCCGTAAACGAGCTTGGTCTGGACATAAGAAAGCGCGCAATAACTTGCCAGAATACATCCAATATCAGTAATGACATCAAAAAAGCCAGTGCAAAGCGAATAATCTTATCAGTACAACGCAATATGTTTTCAAAGGTCCTCATTAGTTTTTCCCATCAATGAAATATTTTTAACAAGCGCATCTAGTGGAGTACCTTTGAGCTGTTCGTAAACAAGCTTGATGTTTTCTTTAAATTGAGGTTTGTCAGGCTTGATTATTTCAACGCCAGCCTTTGCAACTTCCTCTAAAGACATTCTTACTGAATCCTCCCATAATCGCCGTTGAAATGCTGTCGCCTCCTGCATTGCCTGCGTCAGCCATACCTGTTCCTGCTCTTTCAGGTTCTCCCATACGTGCGTGCCTATAATAATGACATCGGGGATAGAGGTATGCTCATCCAGCAAATAATACTTACTCACTTCATAATGCTTGGAGTAATAAAAACTCGGTGGATTATTTTCTGCCCCCTCAACTATACCTTGCTGCAAGGATGTATATAGCTCGCCCCAGCTCACTGGCGTAGCCGAACCACCCATTAGATTGACCATATCAACCGCACTTTGGCTATTCATCACTCTGATTTTTAAGCCTTTGAGATCCGATGGCTGGGTGACTTTTTTATTCGTTGTATAAAAACTGCGACTGCCCGCATCAAAATATCCAAGCCCTTTTATTCGCACATTAAGGCCTGCATTTAAAACTCCTCTACCAATATCGCTATTGAGAACATCCCAATAGTGTGTTTTGTTACTAAACAGATAGGGAATGCCAAATAGCTTCATCTCAGGAATAAACGCCTCTAGGGAACTGGCAGATACCTTGGTCATGCCTAGGGTGCCAATTTGTATCAGCTCGATAATTTCTCTTTCCGAGCCTAATTGCCCTGACGGATAGATGACAATTTGCATTTTTCCCTTCGATAAATCATTTAATACATCATTCATGTACACAAGTGATTTGTGAACCGGGTGTTGATTGTCCAAATTGTGCGCTAGCCGAATTGAAGTTTTTTCTGATTCAGAGGTATCGCAAGCAGAAAGCAACAGAACTATCGCGAGGCTAGCAAGTGCTCTGCTTAAAAAAGTTAAACATCTCATGCAGGAATTTCCGTTAACAATACTGACTGATCGACAATCGCACCTTTATGCAAGATAACATTTGCCGCACATATTTGGCCGGAGGCGATGGATGAAAGAACATCTTTCCCCGCTAACCGATTAGCCAAATAGGCACCATTGAATGAGTCACCGGCAGCCGTAGTATCAACTGGGGAGACGACAACATCTAGCGGGATATGCTTACTGATACCCTTTTCAATCAGGTAACATCCATGCTCACCATTTTTAATGACAATTTCGGAAGCTGGCGTAGTTTGCCATCTTTTAAAGCATTCCTGAATTGAATGCTTGCCATACAGCAACACTTCGTCTTCATAGCTAATAAGGGCAATATCGGTCTGCTGCATTATCTTAGAATAGGTAGCCCTGGCATAGGCGATACTTCTCCAGCAGCGCGGCCTGAAATTATTGTCAAAGACTACTTTTCCACCTAAAACGCGATATTCCGTCAGAAACTTCATCAATGCTATCAAGTCCACTTCGCTGTATATCGATAACGTAATGCCACTTAAAAAAATAAATGGGTAATTTACAAGGTCATTAAATACCTCGGGGTAGTCGCCAATCAGTTTGCGAGCAGGCGAGTTGTCTCGCCAGTAATAAAATAAGCGTTCGCCAGCGTCATCATTATCAATGACATAAAGGCCTGGCAAACCTTCTTCGACGTATCTGATCTGCTCTACGCCAACACCTTCATTTTGCCAACTCCTAACCATATTCTGGCTAAAAGGATCTCCGCCAAGCACGGTAAAATAATCGCAGCAACCACCGCAGCGAGCCAAATAGATCGCCGTATTCAAGGTGTCACCACCAAAAGCCATTAAATACTGAGAATTGGATTGCCGGCTCAACTCAAGCATGCATTCGCCTATGATCGCTATTTTCAAGTCAAACCTTTTTGCTAAGAATTTTCTTCGATTAAACCGCATATTGAATTATTGGTCAAACCACCTTACCATTATGCAAAGGGGATTTCAGAGATAATTACCCCTGCCCGTTGGCTAATTGGCGACTTGATAGAATTTTTGTGTTGCAGAAATTGATTTCTGATAAAATCCTTGGCGTGCCAAGCTGCTGTTTTTAACGGACTACGCGATTTACCGTTTAAATTAGGGAACCAAATGAAACTACAAGCGATTAAGACCGATCGGCTTTACGTTAAAGTTGCTGCGCAACTGTCAAAACTGGTGAGTGATGGTGTTATTTCGCCTGGCTCTCGCCTTCCTTCTGAGCGCGAATTAGCTCAAAAGTTAAACGTAAGCAGGCCTTCAGTTCGCGAAGCTATGATCGCTCTGGAGCTATCGGGCATCGTGGAAATCAGAACGGGTTCTGGCGTTTATGTTAAAGAAAAGAAAGCCTTTCTCGTAAACGAAGATAAAGGCACAGGGCCGTTCGAGATCCTTGAAATTCGCTCAATCCTGGAATCCGAAGCATGCGCTCTAGCTGCTAAAAATATAACTGATGAGCAAATCCAACAGTTGAAAGATACCATTATTGAAATGGATGAAGAGGAAAAACGGCCTGACAGTTCAGAGAAAGCTGACTGGAAATTCCATAGTATTATTGCCGAAGCTAGCCAAAACAGTGCTATATCTTCTGTCATCAATTGGTTATGGGAGCTTAGAAATCAGTCTGATTTAAGCTCTGTATTTGCAGCTCGGTTGCGGGAGGAAGGTGTCCACCCTTCCATTCAGGACCATAAAGACATCGTCGCGGCGCTAGAGAGTCGAGATAGCCAGAAGGCAAAACAGGCTATGCTTAAACATATAGAAAAGGCAACTGCTGCCGCCGCGACTTATTTTGAAAGTGACCCATTTTCAAAAATAAAGTTGTAGCGCCTGCCTCTACGAATTGCCGTATCGCAAACTCTTTCTCTAACCGAGCTCATGCGTTTTAGCCAATTTATGTGGGTTCGTCCAACCTATCCTGCACCAAAGGAAGCCAACGCTACTTTTATACCCTTCTTTTCAATCATTTCAAAATACTTCGCAACCTTATTAACAAAGGCTTGGTGATCTAAAAGTTCGCTATTGCAAATTCCCGAGAAAGATAAGATATCAGCGACGTGCTCCGGGTAATTGTCGAGCTTATGACTTGCCTTGGCAACCAATTGCTGAGCCATAGGGTCGGCAACAGTATACGCCTCACCACTTTCCTTAACTGCCTTTAAGTAACGGCACCAACTGGCTATCACGAATGCAATAGGATGAGATACTCGATTCTGGCGGGATAGGATTATTAATAGAGGCTTGACAAGCCGTTGGGGTAACTTTTGAGAACCGTCGCTCGCGACTTGAGTAGTTTTGTAAGGAACCTTATTATTTGAAAATCTTTGAATGATCGTGTTTGAATACTCTGTTAAGTCAATATCAGGCACATCATCAAGCGTGATTAAAAGATCCTGATGAAGGGATTTGATTAACTTTAAACAGTCTTCATCACCAATTGCCTGATGAATATAATCATACCCCGCCAAAAATCCTACATAGGCCAAGGCCGAGTGCGCACCATTTAATAAACGCAACTTCATGTTCTCGAACGGTTCTACATCTGCGGTAAATAGTGCTCCAACCTTGTTCCAAGCGGGCTTTTCAGCGGCAAAGTTATCTTCGATCACCCACTGCCGGAATGGCTCAGTAATAACGATACAACCATCTTCCAAGCCCAGTGCATTAGCGGATTCGTCAATATCCAGTTGGGTGCTTGCCGGTACGATTCTATCAACCATGGAATTACAAAAATTGACATTGCTCTCTATCCATCTCCCCAACCCTGAATCCACGAGTTGCGCATATTCTTGCACAATATTGCGCATGATTCTGCCGTTAGACGGAAGATTATCGCAACTGATTATCGTTAGTTTTTCACCGGATTGCTTTCTTTTCCTACACGCCTCAACAATAAAGCCAGCAAACGTTTGAGGCTTCTGCGGATGGGCTAGATCATGCTGTATAGCTGCGTTATTGATATCTAGGTGTTCACCACTTGAATCCCTGCAATAGCCTTTTTCGGTAATTGTTATAGTGACAACCTTGGTATTAGGGCTGGCAAGCGCTTCGATCACATCCTGAGGGCATTCAGGCGCAACAATGACTCGATCAATGGCACCCACCACTCGAACTCTGTCTTCATGACTCGAGCGTTCCAAAACTGAATACAGGTAGTCCTGTGGCTGCAGTTTATTACGGATATCAGGGGAACGTAGGCTAACGGCAGTAATTTTCCAGCGGGGATCAAGAGCCAGTAGATCGTCGGTAAAAACGGCTTGATGGGCCCGGTGAAAGGCACCAATGCCGATATGCACTATGCCCGATGTTAACTTACCAAGGTCGTATTCGAATGTCTTTACATCGGGTCTCAGATCCGACAATGTGTGAGATGAAAGTAGACGAGTCATTATAGTAGATAAGCCTTTTTTACCAGGTTATAGCTTAGCTCGAACAAAATAGACTCAGCCTGCACTTCCGTAATCCGGTGATCAGCCACCAGTTCAGCCAGAAAGGCACAGTCTACGCGTCGAGCAACATCGTGTCTGGCGGGTATTGACAGAAACGCACGAGTATCATCATTAAAGCCAACCGTATTATAAAAGCCGGCTGTTTCAGTCGTTTGTTTCCGAAAACGTGCCATACCCTCGGGGCTATCGTTAAACCACCAGGCAGGCCCAAGCTTTAAGGCAGGATAGTGGCCCGCTAACGGCGCCAGTTCCCTCGCGTAGCATGTCTCATCTAACGTGAAGATAATTAAAGAAAAATCAGGATGACAGCCATATCTATTGAGCAGAGGCCTCAGGTTCTCAACATATTCACTTACAAGGGGTATGTCTGCACCTTTGTCTCTCCCGTATCGTTGAAATAGCAACTCGTTATGGTTTCGATAGACTCCGGGGTGAATTTGCATTACCAAGCCATCTTCAACACTCATCGACGCCATCTCCGTGAGCATTTGTGCACGAAAGTCATCGGCATCGGCACTTGAAAACTTTTGCGAGCGAATTTTCTGGTACAAAGCCTCCTTACTTTGAGAGTCTAAGTCCAGCGTCCTAGCCGTTAAATGCCCATGATCCGTCGATGTGGCCCCCATTTTCTTAAAAAACAACCGACGAGACTTTAGGCTATCCAGGTAGCCGGAAAAACTATCGATATTTACTTTGGTGATATTAGATAATGTTGTCAGGTTCTGCTCAAATCCCTCATACTCAGGGTCGACTACGTTGTCTGGTCGAAATGCAGTAATGACTTTTCCTTTCCAGCCACTCTCAGCAATTTTGGCGTGGTGGCGCAAGTCGTCCAGAGGAGACTCTGTGGTAGCAATCACCTCAATATTGAATTTTTCAAATAGCTCCCTTGGCCTGAATTCATCCGTTTGCAGGCAACGGGTAATATGCCGAAAGTAAGCATCTGCATTTTCGCAACACAGCTCTTCTTCTAAATCAAATACAATTTTAAAAACGTAATCGAGCCATAAGCGGGTTGGTGTTCCCTGAAACTGATAGTAGTGTTTTGCAAAAACTCGCCAGATCTTTAAAGGGTCCTGCTCAGCATTGGTACAGCCATCATCAAAGCCTAACTCAGCCATCGTTATTCCCTGACTGAACAACATTCGTAGCAAATAGTGATCCGGCTTAATCAACAAATCACTTGCGTTTGAAAAACAGCGATTTTCAGCAAACCATTCAGGATCCGTATGGCCATGTGGGCTGACGATGGGTAGGTCTTTAACTGTTTTGTATAATCTCCTGGCGATAGCACGTTGTGTAACATCGGAACTAAAAAGTCGATCTTCGTGTAGGTTAATAGACTGAATCAAAATACAATACCAACTATTTATTTTCTGGCATAAGATAAAGCGTGAATAACACCCCGTAACTCCGCAAGCCCTTTAAGCCGCCCCAGATATGAGTATCCGGGTTTTGCATTTTCCATTTTTACTTCATCTTCAAGTAAGTGCCCATGATCAGGCCTCATGGGAATAGGCAAATCAAGCCCTCGTGCCCTGCGTTTTTCTTCTTCCTTGAGCAATGCGTCAATCAGGGCCACCATGTCATTGTCACCACTAAGGTGTTCAGCCTCATAAAATGAACCGTTTGCTTCCCTGACGACATTCCTTAAATGCGCAAAGTATATTTTTGAGCCGACTTCCTCAACTATTTCAACGAGATTGTTGTCTCCGCGAGCACCGAAAGAACCTGCACACAGTGTCAGACCATTTGCGGGGCTATCAACCGCATTCAAAATCTTTCTAACGTCTTCTTGCGTTGATACGACACGTGGCAACCCAAACAAGGAAAATGGCGGATCATCTGGGTGTATACACAAATTAACGCCTGCTTCTTCGGCTACCGGTATAATCTCTGCTAAAAATGCAACTAGGTTTTCCCTGAGTCCGTCTTCACCTAGGCATATAAACTCGGCAATCGTTTGTTTTAGTGACTCGCGACAGTATGAGACTTCTCCACCTGGAAGACCACTAATGATATTGCTTTCCAAAAGCTTGAGCTGCTCCTGACTCATGACGTCAAAGTGCTGCCTTGCAAGCTTACCCATTTCCTCAGTGTAGCTTCTATCGGCATTTTCCCGCGCTAAAACAAACATGTCGTAGGCCACAAAATCAACCATATCAAAGCGAAGTGCGGACCCTGTGTTCTCGAGGTAATAATCCAGATTTGTCCTTGTCCAATCAACCACAGGCATAAAGTTATAACAGACAATCCCTATTCCCGCTCTGCCAATATTTTTGATTGACTGCTTATAGTTATCAATTAACTCTCGGTAATTTCCTGTTCGAGTCTTTATATCACTGTGAACATGCAAGCTCTCTACTACGCTCCATCTCAACCCAGCACTTTCAATAAAATCCTTTTTAGAGAGTATCTCCTCAAGTGGCCAAACCTCTCCGACTGCGAACTCATTCAATGAGCTTACAATGCCAGTCGCTCCCGCCTGTGCTACTTTCTTCAATGAAACAGAATCATTTCGATCAAACCATCGCCACGTTTCTAACATCTAATATACTCATTATCCAATAGTTGGTTTGGCCAACTGCCTATACGGTCAGAGGCGTTAAGGACTCTAACTTGTCAAGGTTATTGACGAGCTTGCTCCTGTTGTTTTTGCAAATAGAAATCGCGCAAGACATACCACGCTTGCTTCTTCTCGCCGGTTTCAGAAAGCAGCCCCTTGCGATTCCAATAATCTTGAATATTGGCCAAAGGCCTCTTAGGTGAACGAAAATCTTTCAGAATCCAGGGTGTAACGCCTCTCAGTAGTGAAAAGTTCTCGATCATTTGAAGGTTATGCTCATAGACTGCGGCCTGGTACTCTTCAGTCCAGCGTTCATTCGATTTACCATGCAGGCCTTGCAAAGCGCCGCCACCAAATTCACTCATGATAACCGGCTTTAGGTATTTTGATTCCCAGGAAAGACTCGAACACTCTTCCGGCTTCTTTCCATACCAACCACAATATGCATTGATGCCAATAACATCGACAACGTTGGCCAGTGGGTCATCAATGAGTTTTCCATTTTTGGAGCTTGTCTGCGTGTCTAAAGCTGCAGTGATTAGTCGAGTGTCGTCCAAGCCGCGTGCTTTTTCCACAAGGTCTGTGAGGAAATTCAAGCGTTGTTCATGATTAGGGGTTTCATTGGCAACAGACCACATAATCACGGAAGCCCTGTTTTTATCGCGGGATATCATTTCTGTGAGTTGTTGCTCCGCGTTAACATAGACCTCTTCATTTTCAAAGACAACGGTCCAATAAACGGGTATTTCCGACCAAACCATCAGGCCTAGTTCATCGGCAACCTTTACCATGAATTCGTTATGGGGATAGTGCGCCAGGCGAACAAAATTACAGCCTAGCTCCTTTGCCCAACCAAGCAGCAATCGGGCATCTTCTTCACTCCAAGCTCGCCCATTTGTTAGGGGTGACTCTTCATGGATACTAATACCCCTAAGATACAGGGACTGACCATTTAATTTGATCTCCGATCCATCCACTTCAATGGTTCGAAAGCCAATGTGATCTTGGATTGTCTCGCCGTTATATTCCAGCTCTACCTGATAGAGCTTGGGTATTTCTGGGCTCCATAACTCAGCTTGTTTTTCCAGATTAAAGCTGGCAGTACCGGACCTGCCTACTTCTATCTGTTTATAAACGTCTAACTCTGGAATACGCAAGGTGATTTTCTCTCCGGTTTTAGGCTTTCCGGAAATCTTGAATGAACCCGTAATAACAGATTGATCTTTCTTTGATAGCTGAATCTTGTAGTCAGCCAGATAGGACCCTGGAAGCTCCAAAAGGCTCACACTTCGAGTAATGCCTCCATAGTTCCACCAATCCGTATTCACGGTAGGCACCTGATTGCGCTCTCTTCTGTTATCAACCTTTACGACAATAAAGTTACTGCCATCTTTAAGCTTCTCGGTAATATCAAATTGAAAACCGGTAAAGCCTCCTTGATGGGACCCAACTTTTTCTCCATTAACGTAGACAATAGCCTGATAATTTACGGCGCCAAAGTTCACGACGTAGCGTTTATCTACCTTCTTGTTAACCGAAAAATCTTTGTGGTACCAAACAGTGCCTTCATAAAACATCATATGTTCTTTCTGACTGTTCCAATCGCCAGGCACGTCAATTTTATCCGCGGTACTAAAGTCATATTCGATCAGGTCCCATGAGTTAACCATTTTCCGGTTCTTAAACCATCCGCTCTTGGACACCTCGTATCGGTGGTTATAATAACCCGTCTCATATTGATCGATAATGTAGCTCCACTGCCCATCCAGGCTAGTAGTATTTCGTCCTTCTGGGTTTTGAATCAGGCCTGTAGCTACCGAGGTAGGTAGCTGTCCAGCATAAGCATTCATCGCGATTGACAACCAAAGAAGAAGAAAACAACACATTCTATTTTTCATAGATAATTTTCCTAAGATATTCTAAAACTAAAAATCTGTTACGGTATCGTTCATCACCGAATTACATTGGGTACTATTGGTCTTTGCCGTTTGATAAAGTTGAATATTACTAATCGACAGATCCAACTCCTCTGCAGCGTGCAACTCAAATAACGACACCGCACTGCCCTTCACCCTGCTATTACTATATTTACTAAAGCAAGAGAGATTTATCGATATCTGCTGCCATATACCTGGAGGCAATGATCTTAGCTCATCGGCAATGTCATAAGCCGTATAACAGCTATTCGAGTCAGTTATCGTTGCAGGGCACTTCACAACCACCCATACAGGGTCACTGATAGCGCTATCTGTTTTTACTGTTAACGAAATACTAGAAGAATTGGACGCTAGCGTGGCTAGCTCTTTTTCCCTGCCCGCTATGCTGACAAACTTTACCCCTGAACTTTCTTGGCCGAAGAACTTGACGCGAAAAGCATCTTCTTGAACCATCTTATCGATTGTTCGATAGTGGATTCCAGTCGATACCTGCGTATTGGCATGAATAGCGACATCCTTTTTCCCCGATGTCAAAAACATCTTGAGAAGTTTGTGCGGCTTGCCTTCGAATATTGAAATACCTTTTTTATCGACAGAGCCAAGCCCAAATTCTTCAGGCAAATCGGACGGTAAATGAACCAGGTCGCCATATCTCAAGCCGAACCCGTAGGGGAATAGAGGCCTATAGTCCCTATCAGTTTTATTAACAAGCTGCAGAGGCGAGGATGGCCAAGAAAACGAAAGCTTGCCGCTAAAGTTATGTTGGACCTTATCCTGTTTATCCCTCAGCAAAACCTCGGCTACTGCCTGGCCCTCTGACCCAGGCAACCAAGCCGCAACAAAAGCATCGCTGGCATTGAGCTCAGCATTTACCCAAAGTGGTCGGCCACTGAGGAATATAGACACGACGGGTATACCCTGCTCCTTTAAACTTTTTAGTAAGGCCAGGTCTGTTTGTTCATCCTTGCTATATGCTAAGTCGGATAAGTCCCCATGTCCTTCAGCATAGGGGTCTTCGCCAAAGACGACGATGGCCACGTCTGGCTTTCGGGAAAATTCGCCTTCAATGTTGAGCTCAATATGCCCCCCCGCCGCCTTAACCTGCTGCGCAAAGCCCTCATAGATTGAACTGCCACCAGGAAAGTCGCTGTTTTTATTATCGGTTCCTTGCCAGCTAATACTCCAGCCACCGGATTGTTTTCCAATATTGTCAGCGCCGTCGCCCGCGACCAGGATATTAAAATTAGGAGACAGCGGTAACAAATTTCCGTTATTTTTTAACAGTACCAACGATTCTCGGACTGCCTGCCGGGCAACTTGACGGTGATTTTCACTGCCGAAGCGATCGACACTCCCAGCCAATACTCGATTTGCAGGGCTAGCTTTATCAAACAGGCCAGCACGAAGTTTTACCCGCAATATACGACTCACCGCATCATCTATTCGCTCGAGAGGAATGATACCCAGCTCAACTTGATTGATCGTGTTTTCAAGCAACGGTTTCCACGCCTTTGTTGGCACCATTAAGATGTCGAGACCCGCGATCACCGCTTCTGGGCAGTCTTCGTTACTGCAACCTTTTATCTGTCCGTGTCCATTCCAGTCTCCCACAACCAGACCATCAAATCCCATTCGTTCTTTTAGCACATTCGTTATCAGGTATTTGCTGCCATGTATTTTTTCGCCGTGCCAACTACTAAAGGATGCCATCACAGACTGAGCGCCGGCAGTAAGCCCACCTACATAGCCCTGAGCGTGTATATTGAACAGTTCCTGCTCATTTGATTTGTTATTGCCTTGGTCATCACCGTCGATGGTGCCTCCGTCACCAATAAAGTGTTTTAGCGTGGAAATAACGTGCTGACCCGCGAAGAAATCTCCGCCGGCCTGCCCCTGTAGTCCTTTGACAAAAGCGGCAGCATATAGGCGAACCAGATCCGGGTCTTCTGAATACCCTTCATAGGTCCTTCCCCATCGATCATCACGTACCACTGCAACCGTCGGCGAAAAAACCCAATCGATACCTGTTATTAAAACCTCTGCGGCAGTGACCTCTGCAATTTTTTCGATTAATGGAATATTTCGTGTCGCACCAAGCCCTATATTGTGGGGAAATAGCGTAGCCCCGACCACGTTGTTGTGTCCGTGAACAGCGTCTGTTCCCCACATCGTTGGAATATCAATACCATCTAGACTGCTATCCACCGATGCTTGATGCATTTTTTCAGCAAGGTCTAACCAGTCTTGAACCGTCGCATACCTATCGTTGTTTGGAAATCCACTGGCGCCGTTCAAAAATGAGCCAAAACCATATTTGCGCATATCCTCAACTGTGAAATCGCGCAGCTCAGGTTGAATCATCTGCGCGACCTTTTGCTCCAATGTCATGGTTGATAATATTTCGTCTATGCGCACTTCAATATGAGAGTCAGCCTTGACTTCAACATCCAGTTTAGGCCATATGTTTCCGCCACCCACTAACTGATCGTTAACTCGCGCTTGGCACCCACCTATAAGGGCCAATAAAAGCGCCGGAATTAGCAGTGTTTTCGTTTTTTTATCCATTAAATTTAATAATCCCGCTCGAGGAAACAAAGGTCTATGTCCATCTAACCTGCAACAATCAACATCTACTCGAAGCCGTCAGAATGAATGCTTGCCATTCTCCACCTGAAGCTGGAAGCATCGTTTATACTTAATTAATCAAGGACCTGACTCGTTACAGGTAAAGACAATGTTCTTTAAACGAAGCCCTTAGAAACCGCAGGACGACCCAGAGAAAATAAACGGATATTTTATCGCGACCCAAAAAAAACAAGGTCGAGTGATCAGCCAACCGCTGATCACTCGACTCTTGGCCGCTATCTAAAAGTTAAACCGAGCACCCAGAGCAAAACGGCGCCCATACTGATTGGCATTCAAAAACTGCCTCTCGTACCGACCGAATGTTTGCTCTGTTTCATTGTTTAGATTTATGCCTTCAAAAAATACCGTCATATTCTCAGCAACACTGTAGTTAACACTCATATCCCACTGGCCAAACTCTTTGGCAAATTGTGGCGGTCTGTCCGAGGAAGCACCAGCTTGTCCGACCCCTTTGAGGTAACTATCGCGCCATGCATAAACTACATTGAAAGACAACGAGTCATCTTCATAAAACGCTCTAAAATTGGCTGAATCGCCTAACCCAGTTAAAGGCCTTTGATGCTCCAAACTGGTCACATCAAATTCAACATCGCCATTAACTATAGTCGCATTGGCACTGACGCCAAATCCTGTTTCACCAAATAGGTGCTGTACGGCTATTTCAATACCATCTACAACCTTGCTGTCTGGCCCGTTGAATGGAAAGGTAATATCCCACTCCATCAACGGATCAGAAGCCTCTGGCTCCAGATAGCCTTGTTCATTCAAGACCGCACCATTGGACAACATCTGAGCAAAAATTGCGTCGTGGGTATTTTGCTCACCCCTTGCAAGTACATCGGCTTCTGCTTGCTGCCATCGGGGGCCCAAATATATATCGTGGATCCCGTCAATTGTTGTAGTCTCTGTTGTATTACCCAAGAAGTTTTCAACATCCTTTCTAAAGTAACCTATGGAAGCGTAGCTCCCTTCCGCATAATAGTACTCTATGCTTAAGTCGAAGTTTGTCGACTCATAAGGTAGCAGGCTTGTATTTCCTGAACCGCCAGTACGAGAATTAATTTTAGGAACCGTTGATAAAGAAAGTCCGCCGGCCAAGCTACCCAGCGGAGCTCTGGCTATCGATTTGCCCCAAGAAGCTCGAGCAACAATATCATCACTAAGGTCTGCTTTAAGATCAACCATCGGGATGAAAACATCGTGACTACCGTATTGCTCCAAGAAGTTAATCTCACTTTGAGCAAACTGCGTATGCCACTCACTACCTCCCTGCCACCAAACAGCGATAGGCACTGGCTGCAATTTAGAACTTGTTACATCAGTCTTCTCGTAACGCGCTCCAATATTGAGGTAAATTGGAATATTTCGGACATCAAACTCCCAGGCAGATTGTATATAAATGCTGGTCGTCTCTTCTTGCACTGCGCTTTCTTTATAATTTGCCTTCGGTCCGAACGCACCGTTAAGGGAAAAATGGTCGTCCCCGAATGAAGCTTCATTAAAGAAGGCGGCCGTCCGGGCCGCGAGCTCATCAAAATCAGCCATATAGTAATAGTTAGTGAGAAGATCGCTGCCACCACCGCCAAACTCATCTAAAAAGTCGTTTGTGGCTACTCGAGAAAACATACCATCAGGCAAAACGTGTGTGTAATCGGGATCATACCCGGAACTTACGCCGTTTGTGGTGGATGAAGTAAATCCTCCCATATTTTGTTCTGTTCTAGCTAAACCAAACTCAACGTTTACCAAGGGATTATCAAAGGTATTTTCCCAATTACCATGAAGTTGCAGTTGCTTTATCTCTGACTCGCCATCATAGGCAGAATATTTACTATAGTGCGAATCAATATCGCCGGGGGCCAGTTCATAAGTTCCATTGTCCCACAAGACCTGAAACTGAGGAACATCGCCGGAACGATAGTCATAAAACTTAGTTTCCAACTGATCCGAACCAACTGTCATATTAACCATACTACGTGAACTGGGATCACCTGCATTATCCGACTTGTTACTTGAGTCATGATAATCAAGCACAAGGGATAATGTATCGGTAGCCTGCCAATCTACATTAAATCCCAATGAACCAGCACTGACTCTTCTAGTCTCTCGGGTATAGGTAGTAGCTGCATCATTGCCCGCAATTTCTGCCGCAATGGCAGTGCCGTTCTCATCCAGCTCGTAGGCGCTAATGTTTCCGCCAAACTCATTCCACATACCCCAGCCTACGTGGTTAGAACCGGTTGTCGCCTCTGTAGCCGTATAATCCATGGAGAGTGTTAGATTATCCACAGGTGCATATTGAAAGGTCACATTAGCGTTTTTTCTTTCCCGCTGAAGGTCTGTAATTCCGTATTTCAAGTTTCGCGGAAAGAATGTATGGCCGATTGGATTGCCATCAACATCCAGAGGCCTGCCATCGATAATATTTGATGCATCCAGGCTGCCTGGCTCCACATTGACGTGCCATCCACGTATGTTGGCCTGCTGCTGTTGGAAATCCCGACGTTGGTGATTCAGGGATAGAGCAACACCAAACGTATCATCGGCAAAGGTATTTGAATAAATCGCTGATAGCTCTGGTGTAATATCCTCTCCAACTACATTTGAACTATCATGTATGGCCTTGCTAGAAAAAACAAACTTCTCACCCGGGCTCTCCAAGGGTTTGAGCGTGACGATATTTACCGTAGCCCCAAGGCCGCCACTAGGGTTTTCAGCTCTAGCAGTTTTGTGAACCTCCAGAACGGATACTGCATCGGACGACAGGTTTTCCAGACTATATGAACGTGTATTACCTGTCCCAGGCATCTGCCGACCATTTAAGGTAATCAGATTAAAGCTTGGCCCAAAACCGCGCACCGTTATTTGACTTCCTTCACCGTTAGACCGGCTAACCGATACACCCGTAATTCTCTGCAATGATTCCGCCAAGTTAGTGTCCGGGAATTTGCCGATGTCTTCTGCAGAAATAGCATCAACCACACCCGTCGCGTCCCGCTTAAAGTCCATTGAGCGAATCAAGCTACCGCGAATACCCATTACCACAATTTCTTCCAAGGTTTCAGTATATTCGGGATCCGCGTCTGTGATGTCCTGCTGTGCCATTGCTGGCGTCATGAAAGCCGCGCCCAGCACGAGTGAAATACTTGCGGCTGGCAATGTTTTCTTAAACTGAGTATTTTTCATAATTACCTACTTTTTTTATGTCTTTCAAACGGGAGGCATCGATATGCCACCCGTTCAATTATCAGGAACTTATTGAGTTGTAATAGCTACGTTATCAATTCGGAATACAGACCCTGCGCTCGTACCAAATCCTGGGTAGACCAGCACTACGTCGATCTCACTTACGTCAAGACCTGCATAAGACAGCTGTGTAAGCGGATAGGTGTAGGTTTGCCATTCACCAACAGTCGGAGCTACACCCTCATAGCTTTCAGACAAGTTAAACTTAACATTGGAAGCCGCGTCACCCGATTCGACCTTGATCCCAAAGACAGCACTGCTGTCATTGGGAGCTGCTACCATCTTGAAGTCAAATCGTAAAACTCCGTCAGACGCCATTAGGTCACTCGCATCGAAGTAGATCCCGTCCTGAGCTCTAAATCCGAACACGGTGCCTTGTGATGTACCTACAAACTCAGCAACTGCTCCATGCTCTGCATCATCTTCGTCTGTCGGGGTTGAGCAAGCGCAAGAGTCCCAGCTAGGCCAATCGCTATTCTGACCATCTTCATAAATAGTCAGAACTTCAGCCTTAGGCATACTGCCTGCATCATAGATCCGCACATTGTCCAATCTGTATTTGGCACCAGCACCGCCACTCCAGTTAGGAGAAATCGCAAGGATATCGATTTCGCTAACGTCAATACCGGCGTCAAAGAAAGACTGTAGCGTAAATGTGAAGGTTTGCCATTGGCCTGTTACAGGCTCTAAACCTTCCAAGCTATCAGTCAATTTAAAAGTATGATCGGCAGCTTGGTCGCCAGACTCCATCTTGATCTGCCAATAACCGTCAGGGTTGGTTATGGGATCAATCACCTTCAAATCAAATTCAACAACGCCATTTGGCAATGCGCTGGAGGCATCCATGTAAACACCATCTTCGGCGATTTTAAAACCCGCCAAGGTGTTACTGCCGCCAATGACAAACTCCGCTACCATCCCTTGATTAGTATCATCCATTTCAACGGTAGGGGTTGAGCCGCCACAGCAGTCCCAGATACTCCACGGGTCTTCAGCCTTTTCACCAAACATCAGGAAACCATCCAAATGTTCAGATGCAGTGAGATCGTAGATCTTGGCATTATCAACGCGATAGGTAGCTCCAGCCCCTTCGCCCCAGTTCGGGTAAATCAGAAAGATATCAATGGAGCTTAGATCCAGGCCATTAGCTTCCAAGTCAGAAAGCTTAAACGTATAGGTTTGCCATTCACCAGAGGTAGGTGCAACACCTTCGATGCTATCCGTTAAAGCAACTTTTGCAAAGGTTGCCGCGCCGACACTTTCAGCTTTAAAGTACCACGTCACGCTTGGATCGAAAGGCATAGTGACAACTTTCAGGTCAAACTGCATAACACCATTGGCAACGAGACTTGTGGCATCGAAAGGGGCTGGCAGCACATCTGGTGCTGTGATCACGTTTTCCCTTGACGCAAACCCTGTAACGGCATCGCCGACAATGGAGAACTCAGCTACAGCACCGTGAGCATCATCTTCATCAACAACAACCGGAGTTGTATCACCAAGGGAATTCCACATCGGCCAGACATTATTTTCGGCATCTTCAAACAGCGCCACTTCGAGGGAAGAGTTATCTGAGCCTATATGAAGGTTAGCGATACGATAAACCGCGCCCTCTCCTGAACTCCAACCAGGGTAAATCATCACGACGTCGATCAAGCTTAAATCCAAACCTTTGTCGAACAGCGCTTGCAGCGAAAAGGTATAGGTCTGCCATTCACCCTCTACCGGCTCTTTACCTTCCAAGCTCTCTGTAAGAAACATATTCACAGCTGTAGCGGCGTTATCACTTTCAATTTTAAGTGTCCACACAGGATTTTCTGGCATCGCCACAACTTTCATATCGAAGCGAACAAAACCGGCTTCAAGATCTGACGATGCATTATGCGGCGAGGCACTTCCAGAAGAATCCGTTATAAATTCTTCTCTAGAAATAAAGCCAGCGACAGTGGAATCTGCACCAACAGAAAACTCAACGACGTCACCTTTATCTGCATCCGTAACCAGCTCTGGCGTATCAGTACCGTTACTAAACCACGCTGGCCAGCTGGGATTAAGTGCGCCTACGAATATCTCAAGCATTTCCCCTGTAGGCTCTTGAACAGGAGCCGGCGGCGGTGGCGCCTTACCTTCAACTAAAGCGCTGCCTCCAGCTCCGACAGTCTCACAACCTTTACCAGTATCGGGATTTAGTGAGCATTGGTAGACGCGAACATATTCAACTTCAAAGGTATTACCTGCCTGAAATGCAGTTTCATCTATACCCAGATCATTGTGATCTTCAGGATGATTACCCCCAACCGCGAAATTCAAGAGCATAAAGAACTCTTGATCAAATGGAGAGTTATCCCAAAAAGATTCCAGCTCCCCAGTTACTGGATCGAAATATTCGGAAAACCAACCTTTATGGCTTAGTCCGACAGCCTCGCCTTTACCGTTATAACGAATCTCTGATTTGCGTTGAGTTTGGTAAAGTACGTCGTCTACGTACCAGCGAATTTCACCCTCTTGCCATTCAACAGCATAAGTATGAAATCCATCTGCGGGGCTCACACTGTTTGGCAGGTGATATCTCATACCTGAGGAAGAATTATTCGGCCAGAATTTTCCGTAGTGAAGCGAGCCTGACACGGCGGTTTCTTCAGCGCCAGCTGCATCAGTCGTTTTCAAATTGATAGATTCCATAATATCAATTTCGCCTGACTTCGGCCAAGTTCCGTAAACTTCATCCGTTGACTTCATCCAGAAAGCCGGCCAACTACCCTGCCCCGAGGGTAGTTTGGCGCTCATCTCGAATCGGCCATATTTAAAGTCAGCTTTATATCTAGAGTTCAATCGTGCAGACGTAAAAGGCTGGGCCGCACCATCTGCGGCTGGCAACGCTACGATTTTCAGGGTACCGTCGCTGACAAAAGAGTTTTCGGCATTTTCTGTGTAACACTGCCTTTCTTGGTTACCTCCCCCACAGTAAACCTCATAAGTCCAATTGCTCTCATCTATTATGTCGCCATCGAACTCATCACTCCAGACCATCTCCCAGTCACTAACGGGAACAACTGGATCAACTTTGGTAATATCTGTGTTCGTTTCAACGCTTCCTCCGCACCCAGTTAGGTAAATGCCAGAAGCCAGAAGACACCATCTTATGACTGTTTTCACTACTTTCCCCTAATATTTTCCAATAACTTCGTTATTATTTGGTCACTTACCAAATTTTTTTAATCTTGCAATATGCGCAAATGACTCGTTAGTTTCAGCAAAATTTATCAGGTAGACCCATAGAAAAATGTAGAATCCCCGAGTTACAGGGCAAATTATCACAAACTAATCCAAAGGTAAAGCTGCCGAATGGCATAATGGCCTTACCAATTTGAAGGTTCGGTTGAGTAACTGATACTGATTGCTATTTAACAAAAATATAACTATAAAAAACTTGTCGGAGTATGGTTAAGCTGCCAGACCAATTTAAAGGTCTGGGGAGACACAGCCTTGGTCGAGAATTGCGACGATGCGTTGCTGCTCGGATAGACTGAGTGCTTTAAAGCAGCAGGGGCCCAACTAGAAGTAACAGAGAAGCCATTCGCCCCACTCACGTCCGGGCAAGCAATCATCACCCCCGCCTTTAATTTATCAGGTAAATATGTGATCCATACCGTCTGCCCAAGGTATATGGATGGTCAGCGAGGTGAATCTGAGCAGCTTTACAATGCCTACGCATCTGCACTGGCACTGCACAGCCAAGCGCCTGATGCAAAGAGCATTGCCTTTGTTTCTATGGGGAAGGGCGTTTATAAGTGGCCAATGGCGTTAGCCGCTGATATTGCAGTCAAAGCACTAACGAGCACATTTGACCAGACATTGATGTGCGTTATGGATGAGGCCACTCGGCTGAACCCGCTTCGCGGGGTAACCGTCGCTCCGCTCCGGCCAATAAAAAACCCCAGCCCTTTCGGGCTGGGGTTTGTTATTGGTGGAGGCGGCGGGAATTGAACCCGCGTCCGCTAATCCGCTGCTCTCGGCTCTACATGCTTAGATCAGCCTATTAGTTTTAACCCGTTGCAACCCGGCTGTCAGGGAACGCATTG
>Ga0209119_1000616_pt1 | contig 36401 bp, 42 predicted proteins | sample COG_03_FD_184747 | JGI IMG/M metagenome (GOLD analysis project Ga0209119, IMG submission 184747) | Pelagic Microbial community sample from North Sea - COGITO 998_met_03 (SPAdes) (version 2) | ecosystem: Environmental > Aquatic > Marine > Neritic zone/Coastal water | place: Helgoland, sampling...
TGTTACATGCACATACAACATTTCTATTTCTAAATGCTACATGTGCCGATGTGTTTAAGTTTGTAGATGAAGGTATACCTTGTAGTTTAGAACCACCTCCTTGATTGCGATGAACTATTTTAGAAGAACCACTAATAGCTCTAATATTAGACATTTATATAATAAATAAATATTTTTATTTTCTACAATAATTCGTTTAAAATTTACTTTACAACAATATATATAGAATTATGGAATATTTTATTAACTTCTGTTATGGGACTTGTTATTATTGATTTTAATAAAATACTATTATCTGTATTAGTATCATAGGATATGAATGTAAATATATATACTGTATTTAAAACTCGAACGGCATATGTTGTATTTTTTTTTAATACTAATTCGTTTGAAGTGCCGATGTATGGTAGATAAAAATAATATGTCCCTCCTGCTTTCAATAATGATGGCTGACTTAATGGTAAAAATAATAAGCCTTTCGACTTCCATAAATTACTGCCTCCATCTGGTCCTTGAGGTACTATCCTATGAAAAGGTTTTAGAGTCATTGTTTTTAATTTAAGGATTTTCGGGCGTCTTATCATTCCTATATGATTGTTACTTCTCTCTTGAAAATGTGTATTGCGTTGGTCTACTAGATCTATATTACTTTCTTCCTCATATACATTTAATTCTATTGATTTTTGTAATATTAAATATTTATTATCTAGAAATCTATGACCACAATAAAATTGTTTATGTGTTCCATCAGAACTTGGAGCAAAAGCGTATGAACGCCCAGGTATTCCACCTGCTCCTACACCACCTAATTGATTCATACAAAATATTATATTTCTGTTACATGGACATACTACATTTCTATTTCTAAATGCTACATGCGCCCATGTATTTAAATTGGTAGTTGAAGGAATACCTTGTAATTTAGACCCACCGCCTTGATTGCGGTGAACAATTTTAGAAGAACCAGTAATAGCCTTATAATTAGACATTATATATATATATATATATATATATTTATTTTTTGTATGGAATTTAAATATATTTTTTAATTATAATTAAAAAATGATAGCTAAAATTGTAGAAGAAAAAAAATGGAGTAATGGAGAGAAATATGAAAAATCATATAAAAATCAAAAACCTATATTTAATTCTAATAATCAAATTATTGACAATGTTATTGAAAATAAAATTAATTCATCAAAGAGAAATGAAATTAATAATCAAAAAATACAAAATAGAGAATTAATAACACATACCTATCAAAATCCTTTTCTAAATAAAAATTATGTTGATGTTTTAGATGACCAAACAAATTTTTTAATTCCTAAAAATTCAAATAATTTAGAAAAATAAAAATTAAGAAAATTAAAAAAAAATAAGAAAATTTATTTTTATAATAAACGAAAAGAATAAGTATTTAAAAAGTTAATACATATTTTATTAATATGAGCTATACAACTCAAAATGAACTATTATTAAAAAAATTATTAGAATTTTATAATACAAATGGTAATTTAGATAGAATGTTGTCTATTATTAATGGTAATTCTAGAATCTCTCTTCGAATTGTAGATTGGTTTGCTACAAACTATGCAAAAAAATATTATACTGTATATGATATAAATAATATTAGATTTAAAGTATATATTGACTATAAACTAAAATTAAAAGCTTATTCTAAGCGAAGATTTGATCCTTTTTGTAGATGGGATAGAATAATTATACCATATAATAATACTTCTTCAATACAAACGACGATTGGTCAATTAAATTTTTTTAAGTGGGCATTAGAAAATGGTGTAGTAGATTATATAGATAATAACTATACAGCTATAGAAAAAGATATGAATTCAAGAAATAGCACATCTAGAAAAAATGATACTAATAGTAAAGAAACAATTAATGTTAATACTAATAAAACAAGAAAAAAGAGAGAAGAATTATCTATATCAGCAGCTAAAAGTATTAAAAAAGAATTTGTTGAAATTATAGTAGATTTTAAGTAATAATTATATTAATATATTTTACTTTATATTATCTAGAATATAAATAATATAAAACTTTTAAGAATTTTAATTGTAATAATGGGTAATTATAATTCAGTAAATAAAATTTCTTTTTATGATATGCAAAATATTATTAACTCTAACAATAATAATAATAATAATAATAATAATTATATTATAATAAATACATTAGAAGAAAATGAGCAACAATGTTTAATAAGTAATACATTAACTGCTAATATGGAATTACAATTATTTAATAATAATATACATAATTTTCTAGATAAAAATATTATTATATATGGAAAAAATTGTAATTGTAACAAAATATATGACAAATATGAACAAATAAAAAAAATGGGTTTTGTAAATGCATATTTATATCAAGGTGGTTTATTTGAATGGTTACTATTACAAGATATTTATGGAGATGAAAATTTTCCAACTACAACAAAAGAGTTAGATATTTTAAAATATAAACCTGATAATATTATCAATAATTTTTTATTATTACATTAATATATAATGAATAGTTTAAACAAAAATAATATATTTAATTATTTTAACTATTTAAATGATATATCTGTATCACATGGTATAAATTTACAAGTATTATCATATTTAACAGCTTTGAGTGGATATATTAAATTTCCAAAAAATCATATAATTGTATTATTGATTATTTTATTTTTAGCTACATCATGGCCTGATATTATTACTTTTTATAGAGATGAATTATTCACAAAAGACAATAAAAAATTAGGTAAATTAGAAGCTTTTAAAGTTTTAATTACTGAATTAATTGTAACTATAATATTAATATCGCCACTTATATTTATTTACAGTAAAAAAATAGCTATAATTGCTTCATATACTATTGCTATAATATTACTATACCTTAATAATTATATAAATATGAAATATACTATAGAAGATAATATACAAAGTATTGTTTTATACTTATTTGTTTCTTATATTATTTATTTAATAAGTGATTTCTTGATTAAAATTATCAAGTGATAAGTTTGCTAATTTATCTGCTTCACTATTTAATTTTCTATCAATATGATATAATTCATAATTATCAAATAATTTTAATAATTTTGAACATTTACTATATAATTCTTGTAGATTTTCAGAATTAACTTTATATTCTCCTTTTAATTGTTTAATTACTAATTGCGAATCACCTTTAATTGTTAAATTATTTATTTTATTTTCAAAACACCATTTCAATCCTTCATATGCTGCCATATATTCAGCATAATTATTTGTATAATTGTCACCAATATATTTACTACATTCATGAATATTAGTCTCATCTTGATATACTAAATAACCTAAGCCAGAACGACCTGGATTTCCTCGTGAAGCACCATCAAAATATAATGTGTGTTCTTCTTTATCTACAATATTATTTTGAATTTTTAAAGTAATAATACCTAGCTTCTTTAAATAATTTCCATAACGCTCAATATCTTCATTTCCATCAATTGTAATAATTGGTTTATCTTGTTCTAACCATTTATCATGATAATTATGACATTTTTCTAAATATTCAATTGGGATATTTTCTCCCTTTCTAGAACGTTTAATAACACGTTCATTTGAAATATTTGGATCTGTTTTTAAATAAACAATTTCAATGTCTGGTAAATCCTTTAAAAATTCATTAAACCACATATTATAAATTTTAAATTCAATTTCACCAATTTTACCTTCATCAAAGAGCATTTGAGCGAAAACATTTTTATCAGTATGAACACATCGTTCTGTTATAATAATATCATAATCATTTTTCAATGCTTCTTTAAGTAAATGAATTCTTGAAATATAAGCCATCATTTGAAAAGGAAATGCATATTTTTCTTGATTAGCATAATAACATTCAATAATATTTTTACCTTCCGCGTTTTGAACATTATTCCAAATATCTACTGGCTCTTGAAGAAAATGAATTTTTGAATTCTTACTATTTGTCTTACAATATGTTTCCAATTCTTTGACAAATGTTGATTTACCTGAACCAATATTACCTTCGATAGAAATAATACGCGTCATTAATAATTATATTTTATTATTTTTATAATTATTAATTATCAATTTTTAATTTTATAAATAGTAATTAATTAATATTATTTTCATTATTTTCATTATTTTCATTATTTTCATCGTTATTGGTAAATTTAAATACTAATCTTTGTTTATTAATAGGTATATTTTCCTTATCTTTTAATTTTTGTTTAATGAATTCTATATTATCTTCATTATTAACTGTTTCCTGAATAGAACCACCTTCGCTTCTTATTTTATTAACACGTTCCATATGTTACTTTATATTATATTTAAATATTATTTAAAATAAAAAAAAAATAATTTATCTTATTATTTTCCACCTCTTAATCTAAGAACTAAATGAAGGGTTGACTCCTTTTGTATGTTATAATCACTAATAGTTCTACCATCTTCTAATTGTTTTCCAGCAAAAATTAACCTCTGTTGCTCTGGCGGGATACCTTCTTTATCTTGAATTTTTGCTTTTACACTTTCAATATTATCAGAAGGTTCAACTTCTAAAGTTACTGTTTTACCAGTTAAGGTCTTTACAAAAATCTGCATTATATATTATTGAATATACATAAATATATTTTAAATCATTTATATATAATGAATTATCTATCAAAATTACCAGGTATTATTATTTATTATATAATTAATAATACTAATATTACATGTCATACTTGTAAACGAAAATATAATATATATTTTTATAAAAAACAAAATAAATATTATTATTGTTCAGATATTTGCTACAATTTTATATAATAGTTTTACATATTTAATTATTGTTGTTGATTAGATTTCATTATTTCTGTTACATACATACCCATATTTCCTACAAAAAATTCATTACCAATATGAACTAAATTAATTGTTAAATCACCATATACTTTTCCTTCTAATTTATTCCAGTTTTCACAAAATAAATAATCTTCTGATAAATAATGATTATCTACAATTTCACAATCAAAGAAAGCATATAGATTATCTTTTTCTTTATCTGTTTGGCAACATCCAATATCATCTACATATTTTTTGTTAGGATAAAACTCTTTCAACTGTTCAATTGCTTCACGTTTAATCATCATAAAACCAGTTGGGATATGTCTTAGTTCAATTAAACCATTTTCTATTCTATTCTCTCTAGATTTATAATTTAAATTGTAATTTAAAAGCTTGGAAACTTCTTCTGGAGAATTTACATTATTCACTTTATCCCAATTATATTTTTTTTGTGGATAAATTCCTCCAATAATATCTTTATTATGTAACAATAATTTATAAACATCCATTGGATTCCAAACTATATCAGCATCTATAAATAAAATATGTGTAAAATCTTCCAAAGCCATAAACTTAGCAACTAATGTATTTCGCCCACGAGGTATTAATGATTCATATCCTAAAAATTCAATTTTTACTTCAATACCTTTGCTTTGTAAAAGTTCTTTAGTAGCAATTAAAGCCGTTACATAATTTGTAAAACATTTTGCTCCATAACATGGGGTTCCTATAAATAATTTCATTATACTTGTATTTTCTTTTATTTTTTTATATAATTTATTTGTTATATTTAGTTTATTTAATATATTATTAATTTTTTCTTTATTAATTAGTTTATTTTTATAAGGAATTGCTATATAATTAATATTTAAAAAATAAGCTACTCTTGTATAGCAAAGATTTATATTTTCAATATCTAAAAATTCAATAAAAGTTGCATCTTTATTTAATGATAATAAATGAATACCACCAGCACCATGAGGAGCAAATACATATTTAGCTCTATTAAATATAGTAAATTGATTATTTAAAGAAGGTAAATGATTATCATCGTGAATATATAATTCTAGATTATTATTATTACATATATTTTTAACTAATTCTAATAATTCACTAAAATTAGAAAGTTGTCTAGAATTGTTACGTTTAATTAATATTACCAAATTATTTTTTTGATCATCATTTATATTATTACTATTATTGATAATTTTATTAACATTATTCTTTAACCATAATATTTCATTATATCTTGGATTTCCACACTTACATATTTTTGGTATATATACTTCTTTTCCATAACATAATCCATCTATTATTCTGTCACTTTCTATATCTATAATTTTTAACCAATCTATAATATATTTTGTTTTTTGTGTAACTTGTATATATATATTTTTATCATATAAAATTTCTTTATTAATACTCATTAAACTAGATAAACATTCCATAGGAAAATGCCAAATTCCATTTCCCCACATTTCACTAATATTTATTATTTTATCATATTTTTTTGAATAATCGTATAAATCTCTGTATGTATAATTATTATTTACATTGTCAATATAACACCCACATTTATAATATTTGTCTTCTTCTCTATATATTATTCCATTATGATCCATTATACAATTATTTAAAATAATATAATTAAATTTATCATTACTACTATCATAAATATTATTTATGATAGTATTTTCTAATTTATTAGCTATATTCTTGTATTCTTCTCTATGATTATTCTTTAATTCTTTCACTAATTCTGAATCTATATAGAAATTATTAGTATCTTTATTATAATTTTCATTAATTTCTAATGTAGAATCGTATTTTTTTATAGAATCTATATTAAAAATGTTTTTCATAATATATAGAATAATTATTAATATTTAAATGATAATTAAAAAAATTTATCTATAGTAAATATCTATCATTTTGAAACCATGATATAATAAACCTATTATTGATATACCTCCTAATATTCCATATACAAATTTTGGTATTCTACATTGATATATTGCTATGTATAACAAAAATGGCATAATTATTAAAGCGTGAAGTGCATATACATAAAAATTTGTAATATCCATATATTCTATTAAGATATAATATTATATTTATCAAAATTATAAATATATTATTATAAAAATTATATTAATTTGTCAATAATTTCTCTCATTATAATACCTCTATCACTCCATTTACAATTATTTTTTATATAATTATATTGTTCTTCTAGATGTTGAATATTATAATTTTTATGATAATTATTTACTAGATTAATTGTATTGTCTATAAATTTTTTCTTATAGTTTTCATTAACTTTATCATATTGAATTGGGTTAGTTATAGCATCATTAATATGATATTCTTCATCTAAAACTTTTTCTATGAGTGGATTAAATATATTAGCGAAACCATTTGAAGTTTCAGCTAATGCTCCCAAGTCAGAAGTTATTACATTACATTTATGTGCCATACATTCTAATATAGATGTACAACAAGTTTCTGGATATGTATTCGGATAGAACATAATCATTGCTGTTTTAAGATGTTCAAAAAGTATATTTTGTGGAACAGAACCATAAAATTCTATATTATTATCTTCTACTAATTTTTTAAAAAAATCTTTATAAAAAATATTATAATCATTTGTTAATAATGTATTAAAATTTTCATTATTGTAAGGTTGATATGATTTTTTATCATATATATTATTAAAGTCTCTGTTAAAACAGGAAAATACTTTAAACTTTATATCTGGTATATATTTTTTTATTTCTTGAAATAAATAAAATGCTATTATTAAACCTCTATAAGGTGCGCTAATATATACAATTTCCTTTTTTTTCATATTTATATTAATTGGATTTGTAAAAACATTTAAATTATCCTGTAAACCATTTTGAATAACATCGCATTTATTATAGGATAATTTATATTTTTGTATGAAACGATTTCTTTGCCATTTACTAACAAAAACATACTTATCTATTAAATTTAAATTGTGAATAGTATTAAATGTATCTTTCACAAAATTTATATTAATATCATGATGCATCCATAATATTGTTTTCAATTTTGCATTAATACTTTTATAATCAGCCAATTCTTTATTTATTACACCTTGAAGAATTAGTAAATCAGGATTTAATTTTTCTATTTTTTTAATATCTAGTCTTTTATAACACAAATTATCATTTACTATAATATTTTTATTGCTTTTTGTCATAACAGTTACATTATAAAATTTTGATAAATATTCTGCCATAAAATAAATAGCACTTTGTGTTCCACCAATTGGTTTACTATCAATTGTATCATAACTCCAATCTGTCATATCTATAAATATAATTTTTTTATTAGTCGTATTATTATTTATATTAACATCATATTGTATTGTATTTTTAATTATATATGTATAAAAATTGTCTAATATTTTTTTGTCAAAATTATCATTTATAAAATAATAATGAGGAATTATTTTTAATTTTTCACATTCTAATTTTTCTATATTTAATTTTTCTTTAATTTTATTTGCTATTTTAATATCATGATCTACTTGAGAGTTTTTTGATACACTTACATCATTAAAAGTATTATATAAATAAATATAGGGATCATTTACAGTATATATTTTTATATTATCTAACTCATTAAAATTATTATTTTTATATAAATTATATATTAGTAAAAATGTGTAATAATCATCATATAGTTGCATATCTTCATCGAATAATTTTTCATAAATTTTAAAAATTTCTCTATTTAATGAAATTAATCTATAAGGAGTAGCTATTATATCATTATAATCCGAAGATATATTTGCTATGTTTTTTAATTCATCAAACTGATAATTTATATTAATATCAAAAATATTATTATTTTTAATTAAATTATTTGTTTTTTTTATTTTAGTATTTCCAGCTAATAAAAATACATCAAAATTTGTTTTCTCTCTTAACATATTAATTCTTTCTATTGCTAATGTAAAATAGAAATCATCTCCATCTAATATTAATAAATAATCATATTTGATTTCTCTTTTAAAAATTTCTAATAAAGAATTATGTCCTTTTCCTGGTTTTCCATTAGATTCTGTTCTAATTATCTTTTTTAATTTATCATATTTATGATTTTTAAAATATTCCATAACTTCATTATAAAATATTTCATTTAATGTGTTTACTACTATAAAAATATCATAATCTGTAAAATTTATTTGATTATTAGCACTTTCAAAACAAAGTTTTAATAAATCTATTTTTGAAGAACATAATATTGTTAGTAAATATTTAACCATATTATGTTATATTATATTAAATATATAATTAAATACTTATTATCTTATAATATATTTTCTTATAATTATAGAATAAATTTATATAAAAAAATAAATACAAAACCTACTAAAATACTAACAAATATATATTTATCAAAATTTGCTATATTTTTTTTTACTATAGGATCTAATGTATCATATCGACGTTGATATGATTCAGGTTTCATTGGTAAAAAAATATATCTTCCAAAAGGAAATAATGTTGGATTCATTCTAAAGGAACAATTCGCAAAATAATCATACCACGCTAAAATAAAATATGGAAAGTAGAGAGAAAATCCCAATATTACTTTATTTTTTATTGGTAAATATATTAATAATAAGGTTATAAGTATTGCGTAGAAAATGTTAAAAAATATATTATTATATTGACATAAATAAGAATAATTATACCAATTTATCATAAAATAATTTATTAATGTAGAGAGAAATAAGAAAAAAGGTTTTCGAGGAAGCAGCCAATATAACAAAGCAATATATATAGTATAAATAACACATTTTATATTTAAAAAATCATCAGGCCATTTTAATTTTTTTTCCATTATATATATAATGAGTAAATTAACTTTTCTTCAAAATATAGATCCCACTACATATTATTCTATCGATGTTGAATTTAATAATATTGAAAAATATTTTTATTATTTAGATAATAAAAATAAATGGGATAAGCAATCCGCTAAAATTAATATAAATAAATTATATGAGTTTAAAAAACTAGCAATAGAAAAAAATAATACTAAATATAGTGATAAAATAGAACACTATATTACCTTTCTTACATATGTTCTCTCTGACCTAAATTCTTTACAAGATAATATTTTTTCAATGATAGGAACAATCTTTATTCCATTATCATTTATTGTAGGATTTTTTGGTATGAATTTTGAATCTATGGGAGTTCCAAGTCTAAAGAAAGGAATATTTACTATTAAACAAGCTCAACATAAATTAGCTACTATATTTTTTATTATAATATTTTTCACTATTATGTTATATATTAAGTTGTTAAAAGTATTTTAATGATATTAATCATATTAATAAAATTTTTAATATGATTTTTTCTTTAAGTTCTTATTATTTAATTCTTTATTGGTATAAATTGTTTTAAAGAATCTATATCTAGTTCCATATATTTTTTATCTTGTTTTTCAATAATACAATTATTCTTATAAATTTCTAAAATTAAAATAAACTTCTCCTCGTCTGTTACAGATTTTTTTTCAGGAGTAGATATATCTTTACTAGTAATTGAAAATCTTCTACTTAATAAATACTTGCTTCCTCTATTTTTTGCTTGTATGTATTGAATACCTAAAGGGGGGTTTTTCATTAAATCTCCTAATACATTTTTTGGATAATTTCTTGCACAATATATTTTTTCTTCGTCAATCTTTTCTTGTGGTTTAGGATTAGTTATTTTTTCAACTACTAATAGTTTTTCATTATGAAATGACTTCATATTTTCACTCCGTGAACCCAAAGATAAATCTATTAACCAATTTCTATATGAACCATCTTCATATAAAGGAGCAGAATCATCATGCATAATATCTAATCCTTCAGGAATTTCACCAATAAATGTTTCCCAAACTAGTCTATGAATAAATTTGCGACATTTTTCAATACTAACACGTGTATATTTCGCTCCATTACGACACTTATCTTCATAAGAAATTATTCCATGACAATTTCTACATCTTCCATGTGTAGAAATAGCATATTTCGTATAAATTGGATGAAATTTCCATTCTTCATTATCTATTTTGATTTCATAATTATCAAAATAAAATCCATAAGCTTTATATTCCGGTATACTAATAGCTCTAGAAATTTTAGCAGCTACTGTTTTTAACTGTGGTTTTTCGTGTTTTTGAATTATTTTATCAATAATAAATTGAGCACATTTATCCATATTTTTAAATAATCCAATTGTTATTGAATCATCTCTATTATTTTTATTATCTTGCGGTGGTTGTTTCATTAAAATAAATCTTCCATTTTTTCCACCATTTTTTTTTGCATTTTCAACTGATTTAATTTGTCCTTTTCGTGAATTACAGCTTCTGTCTAACCACATTAAATTTGTTATCGCATTATTACTTGGGTCATTGTCAATGTGATCAATTGTTTCTAGAGATGGAACATCTGGAAAAGCAGATGCTACTGCAATATGTGTTTGAGCATATTTGATAGTTTCACCATTATCAGTTAAAGAATAATATTCAAATGTAGGAAGAATTATATTTTTTGTAGTTTTATTCCTAACAAGAAACGGGGGATTAGCAGGGATCCATTCATTATTTTCTAAATCTATATCTTTTTCACGAAATAATATTTCATAATTATGTTGAGGACAAATTAATGATATATTATTTTTTTTACAAGTTCTATGAGCATATACAGGTAACCAACATTCATATTTTATTTTTCCATAAGGATGTATAGTGTTCATGTTTATATAATTATAAATATGAACTTAGTCTTTAAATCAATTTTACTATTAATTTGTTAGGAATGGAATTCTTTAAAAATATATTAAGAATAAAATATAATTTTTTTGGATAAACTTAATTTGAATACGCAAGTCCACCCATACCACTCATGATACGGAGAACGTTGTAGTTGGTCGCGTAGACACGAACTTTCGCGGTCGAGGTGCCTTCAACACAAGCGTTCGAAAGAACAAGTTGGAGGGTGGCATTGTCAATGCGCGAGAAGTTGCATGTGCCCGAGGGTTGGTGTTCTTCAGGGCGGAGCGCGAACGAGTAAACGTTGATACCGGTGTCAGGCGCGCGGGTGTGGAATTGGTATGGTTGAACAAGGTCGAAGTATGTGCCTTCACGTTCCGAGAACCGGTCTTGGCCGTTAAGTTGTAATTTAGCAGTTACAACAGGGTTTTCACCCCAGCAATGCATGTCGAGCGATGTTTCGGCTAATACGAAGGTGCCAGCATCAGATACACCAGAGTTTTCGATGTGAGAACCAATGACACCGGGGTTTCCAGTTGTATTTGTTCCAAAGCCTAAATTAGGGTCACTGTATGTTCCAGTGGGTATACCAGTAGTTGTAGGATCAGCGGGCGCATTCCACCAGGAGTTAGATACTGTTTCAACATCAATCGCTCCTGCATCATGGAATAAACCGTCAGAATCAATGAAAGCATTTGGTGTAGCGGCAACACTGTCGGGACCACCGAAAGCGTGGATCGCATTAGGGAGAGCATCAATCGCATCAGTGTAGTTGAAAGGTTGAGAACCAAGAACATTGAAAAGATGTGTTCCACATTCTAATGAACTACAGTAGTCAACGTTAGCATCAGGTTGAACAACCCAGATTAATTCTTTACAAGGGTGGTTGAAGTTAAGTTTAATTTTGTTGGACGACGAACCAACCGATTCATCACCTGTGAATTGAACTTGTTCAATGAGGTATTCGTGGGGATTTTGAGCCATGCGTCTGCGTTCATCAGTGTCAAGGAAAACATAGTCAACGTAGAGCGAAGCCGCAACAAGCGATTGGTTGTAGGCCGCACGAACTCTTGGTGAAGTTGTTGAATTTGGATTTTCAGAGCAATTAAGATTTGATACAGCCCATAACATTTCATCAATGGGTCTGAGATCAAGGTTAATGCGGACTTCGTGATATTGGAGCGCAATAAGAGGAAGCGCAAGACCGGGGTTGCGGCAATACCAGAATTGGAATGGAATATATAAAGTGGTTTCGGGGAGCGCGTTTCTTGGCGCGCAAACTTGGCGAGGTGCATCAACCGAGCAAGGACCATCAACCGCAGCGAATGAAGGATCTGTGATGAAGGTTAAATGGGTAGTATTACCAACCATTTTGTAGTAACCTCTTTGTTGTTCCGCTGTGAGAGTTAATTGTTGCCAGATATGCATCCAGTCACCATATTGGCGATCAATGCGTTGGCCACCAATTTCAACTTCAACTTGCGATATTAATTGTTCACCAGGGAAGTCCAACCAGCGAGCGTATACACCGTTATTAGCAGCGCCATTGGGGTTTGATACATTGTTTCCCATCGCTTGGTTAATTTCAGGAAGTGTTACTTGAAGGTAAGTACGGTAAGCAAGATCACCATTGCGCGAAATGGTGCATGTAACACGGCGACCGAAGTCAGCTTGACCGTTGAAGGTTTGTTCAATCGATTCCATTGCGAAGTTAGTGTAACGACGGTAGGTTACTTTCCAGAAAGTAATTTGTGGGTTTCCAGTAAGATAGACATCTTGGGCGCCATAGGCTACGAGTTGCATAAGTCCTCCTCCCATATTTTTATATAATATTGCTAAAGAAAAAAATTTTGATTTTAACTATTTAATTTAAAAAAAAGTTATTACCTAAAATATTTTTTTCTAAAAATTTTTCTAAATAGTTTTCAAGATATATTTCTTTTTTTCCTTCATGATTTTTTGTTAAGATATATTTATCTTTATTTTTCTTAATTGTCCATCCATCTTCTAAAGCATTATTTATAAAATTCATTTTTTGAATAAAATAATTATCAGTATGTAATTTATTATGTGGCAAATAAATAGTATAATCCATTTATTTTTTATAAATAAATTACTTTTACAATATTTACAAATTAAAATTAATTTTTTCCTAATATTAAATTTAAACAAAAATTACTATTTTAATATAAGATGAATAGTAATTTTAAACAAAAAAATACTAAAAAAATTATAAATGAAAAAAAAATTCACCCACAATTAGATGGAAAACATGAAAGCTTTATAAATGAATTTACAGAAAATGATACTACTTATTTGCCTAAATTGATAGAAGAACGTAAAGATTTATATAATAAATTTATGGATATTTCTTCAGATGTTGAAGAAAAAATTAACATAAAAGAAAAAATTAATAAAATAGATTCTGAAATCAAAGAAATTAAGAAAAAAAAAAAGAATTATTTTTTAAATAATTCAGCATATATATTTGATTATTTTGAAAATAAGAAAAAAATATCTGAGTGTAATAATAAAACTAAAGTATTAGATAACTTTTTTAATATTAAAAATCAAGAAATAAATGATTATGAAGAAAAAACATCAACTGATATTGAGAAATATTTTTATAATGTTGATAATAAATTATTACATGTTACTAATTTTGTTTATTCAACTGATATATGTAATTATTGTAGCAAAGGTGAAATGATTCCGATTGATCATGAAGGAATTATTGTTTGTAATAATTGTAGTAAATACATAAAATTTCTAGTTGATATAGATAAACCAACATATAAAGAACCACCTAAAGAAGTATGCTTTTATGCATACAAAAGAATTAATCACTTTAGAGAGATATTAGCACAATTTCAAGCAAAAGAAACAACGTTAATACCTAATCAAGTATTAGAAGCTGTTAAATTCCAAATAAAAAAAGAAAGAATTACTATAGAACAATTAACAAATAAAAAAGCTAAAGAAATTCTCAAAAAATTAGGTTATAATAAATATTATGAGCATATCCCATTTATAAAAGACAAATTAGGTATTAAACCTCCTTTAATGACACCTGAATTAGAAGAACGTTTATGTAATTTATTTATTGATATACAAGGACCATACAGTAAATTTTGCCCTGAAGATAGAGTGAATTTTTTAAATTATTATTATACAATTTATAAATTATGTGAATTACTTGAGCAACGACAATTTTTACCTTATTTTCCGATGTTGAAAGATAAAGTCAAAAGAATTGAACAAGATGAAATATGGAAAAAAATATGCGAAGAGTTAAATTGGACATTTATACCAACTGTCTAATTATCTATTATGCTTTCACTTTTAAGATTTTTTTCAATAATATTTTTCATCCATTCTTCACATGCTAATTTCTCTTTATGTAGAAAGCTATGAACTTTACCATCAATTCTAATTCTAACTTTAAAACTTTTTCTAGATGGAAAGATATAACCACTTGATTCAATATCAACTTTATTATCAATTTCAATTCTTCTTCTCTCTAACCAACCTTCAGCAATCTCTTTTTTAGCTTAACACAAGAAACTATTAACTTTCAATAATAAAATATATAAAAAATATATATTTTTAATTATTATATATGGAAAATAAATATATTCCAATTGTAATAAAAAATAATTCTCCTCTAGAATATTTTTGTATTTTTGGAGAAAGATGTAGTGGAACAAACTTTTTAGAGCAAGCATTATTAGAAAATTTTCATATTCAAATACATGAACATCAAGTTAATAAACATTTTTTTGGTCAAAAAGAAATACCTAAAGAAGATAATATATTATATATAGGCATAGTAAAACACCCGTATACATGGATAAATTCATTTTATAAATATCCATATTTTGTAAATAAAAATATTCGAAATAATAAAAAAAAATTCTTGAATTGTGAGTTTTGGTCACAAGATGGTAATAATGAAATAATACAAGATAGAAATATTTTTACAAAAGAAAGATATAAAAATATATTTGAATTGCGTAAAGTAAAATTAGAATTTTTACATGATAAATTACCTTTAATAGCTAAAAATTATATACTAATTAAATATGAGGATTTGAGGGATGATTATGAAAATACATTAAAATTTATTAAAAATGAATTTAATCTATTAACAAAAGATATATATCCAAACAAAATAACTACTTATTTAGGTAGAGGTAAAATAGTAAGAGATAAATTTAAAATAGATACTGAATATATTTACACAAAAGAAGAAATTTTATTACATCCAAACTTTGATAAAACATATGAGCAAAAACTTCATTATTATTTACTGTAATTTATTTTAAAAATACAATTATTTTTACAATAATTTTTACAATAATTTTTACAATTTAATATTTGAATTTTTCTGTAAAAGTTATCATAAGATGATACTGAATTATTAAATTTATAACACTTATTTTTATTGTAATCACCTTGACAACAAATTTTATCATTATAAAAAATTTATAATTTATACATTTCAGAGTAGTTCCTATAATTCATATGCTATAAATTATAGCTTTATTTAATATTATTTAATTATGCTTATATCTCATTAAATAATCCATTACATTATTTCTATAATGTTTCTCTTGTGTACATTTATTTTTATCTTTATTGTAATAACTATAATTTGATTCTATAGAAGCATCTTTGTTATAATAATATGTAGGAAATCCTAAATTCATATGTCTTCCTTCGCTTAATTCTAGTACCCACCACATTTCAGCTACATCAGTGCAACATTTTAACCACTCTCCATTATATTTCATATAATTTTCGGGTATTGTTTTTAATAATCTTGCTTCGCAAGTTCTCAAATGTTGCGTTATCCATTTATTTCTATAATTATTATTATTAATCTCTTCTAAAGTATATTTAAATCGTCCAGACAATGTTAAAGGTGACGAATTTGATTTATAATAAAATTCTCCATAACTTATTAGTAAGTTATTATCTAAATATTTTTTATTAATTTTATATAATAACATCTTATCATCATATAACGCATCGTCACCATCTACCATACAACATATTTCATCGTTATAACAATATTGGTATGCCATCCATCTTGAATGTGCTTGCTTAGTATTTATTTTTTTTTCTATTATTTTAAATTTATCTTGAAAACCTTTTTCTTTAACATACTCTTTGACTAAATCTTTTGTATTATCATTCGATGCATCATCTACATAAATTATTCTCCAAAAAGGATAACATTGATTAAATATTGAATCTAAATTCCATTTATACCATTTCTCATTATTATAAGATGGAATTATAAAAACGAAACTTTTATTATTGCATTCAATTAATTTTGACACTTCCATATTAGTAATATTTTTGTATTTATTATATTTATTATTTCTTATAGAGGTTGTATTATATAGAATATCTTTATATAATTTTTTAAAATCAGATGTTAAATCGAAATATTCATAATTATCAATTAACCATTTTTTTTTATTTGCTATAGCGTTAATATCTCTACTACCCATATTATCGCTTTCTTCTACTTGTGGTATAATTAAATTTTCATATAAAACAATTCCTTTTAAATTGTTCATTCTTATTAGATTCCATATTAATACATCTATATTTAACAAATAAGGATTATAAATATTTTCTATTTCTTTATCAATTAAATCTATAATTTTTCTATTTAATATTATACTATAGCATCCATAGGTCCAAAAATAATTTTTATTTGAAATATTGTAATAATTTTTTTCATTCATTTCTTTTAACATATTTTCTGTAAATCTTTCTTGATTCCCACCTAACCATATAACATCATTTAGTTTAAATAAATCATTATCATAACCTTGTAATAAATCATAAAAATTTTTATGAAATACTATATCATCTTCAAATATCAATATTCTTTCATAATTATTTTTTTTTACTATATTAATAATTTTTTTATATGTTAGCAATAAAGAATATGATCCAGTTGTATTAATTTTATAATTATGTATATTATCTATATTATTTTTATCTAAATTATTCCAATAATTTAAATATATATTATAATTATTAATGTTTTCTTTTAAACTCCCATCTATTCCTTCTATTAATTCATAATCAATATTCATTTTAGATAATTTATATTTCATTAACAATTTTCTATCTTTTCTTTTTTTTAAATTAACAAGAAAAACTTTATCAATGTTACATTTATTATATAAATTCATTATATATATATATATATCTATATATATATATATAAAAAAAAAATAATTGTATAATATAATATATTATGAATGGTTTATTTGTATTTCATAGGGATTTTCGCATAATTGATAATTTATCTCTTATAAAACTAAATGAAGTTTGTAAAAATATTTATACTTGTTTTATATTCACACCTGAACAAGTTACAAATAAAAACAAATATAAAAGTGATAATGCTATACAATTTATGATTGAATCTTTAGAAAACTTAAAAAATGAAATAGAATCTAAAGGGGGGAAATTAATTACTCTTTATGGTAATAGTAAAAGTGAAGTTAAAAAACTAATTGAAAAATTTGATATTAATTATTTAGCTACAAATAAAGATTATAGTCCATTTGCCAAAGAGCGCGAAAAAGATTATATAAAAATATGTAGTGAAAAAAATATTGAATACATTTCTCTCAATGATTATTATTTATATGATCCCGGAACTATAATAGTTCAATCTACTGGAAAAGCTTATACCAAATATACACCATTCTATAATAAGGTTGTTAAAATGGGTTATGAAAAACCTTTTAGATATAATAAAATAAATTTTACAAAATCGAATTACAGTGGAGATTATTCTCTCAACAAAGCAAAAAGTGAACTTATAGAAACAAATGAAGAAATATTGGTTGAAGGTGGTAGAGATCATGCTTTAAAAATGTTATCAAATATAGATAAATATAAAAAATATTCAAAGGATAGAGATAGTTTAACATATAAAACCACAGAACTATCAGCTTATATTAAATTTGGTTGTGTTTCAATCAGAGAAGTAGCTGAAAAATTTAAAAAGAATAATGCTTTATTTAGACAATTAATATGGAGAGAATTTTATGCTCAAATTCTTAATGATTATCCATATGTATTAAAAGGTCCTTTAAAAGAACAATATAAATCTATTTCTTGGTCTAAATCTGTTAAAAATTTTGATGCTTGGAAAAAAGGTAAAACAGGTTTTCCAATAGTTGATGCTGCTATGACACAAATGAATACTACTGGCTATATGCATAATCGCGGTAGATTAATAGTTGCTAGTTTTTTAATTAAAACATTATTAATTGATTGGCGCGAAGGAGAGAAGTATTTTGCTACTAAATTAACTGATTATGACCCAGCATCTAATAATGGTAATTGGCAATGGGTTGCTTCTACTGGCGCAGATAGTCAACCTTATTTTAGAATTTTTAATCCATGGTCTCAATCAGAAGAACATGACCCAGATTGTGAATATATTAAAAAATGGATTCCAGAATTAGAAAGTGTTCCAAATGATAAGATACATAAATGGTATGAATATTATGAAGAAATTTTGAAAGATAACAAAATTAAATATTATAAACCTATTATTGATTATAAATCGCAGAGAGAAAAAGCAATTGAAATGTATAAAAAAGGATTACAGTAAATAATTATATTTAATTAATTATAATGAAAAATATTATAATTAATTTTATTAAAAATACTCTAAAATATATTGAGGTGATTTTATGTATTAGAAAAAAAATTAATAAGACTTATACTTTTCCAAAAAACCCTAATGCTGAATATTATTATAATAAGATAAAATTTAAACAACCATATGCTTAATGTTTTCTCATTTTTCTAGATTTTCTCATTTTTCTAGATTTTCTCATTTTTCTAGATTTTCTCATTTTTCTAGATTTTCTTCCACCTTTTTTAACTTGTTTGGATTTAGCTTGAGCAAAAAGTTTTTGAACCGATGGAACCATATCCTCTTTTTTAGCTTGAGCAAAAAGTTTTTGAACTGATGGTGTTAAATCTGCTTTTTCTGCTTTAGCAAAAAGATCCCTAACTGGTTTTGTCATTCCAGACGGGTCTTTTTTCTTATGTAAAGGAAACTCTGGATAATCAGGATGCATTACTGAGAGTGGAGCGGCTGATGGTGGTGCTACATATGGAGATAGTGGTTTATTTTTCATTGTTTTTCTTTTATTTGCTTCTGCTAAACGTTTTTTTGATAGCGCAGATGTGGCTAATGAAGACATTCTATATATTAAATAGAGAATTTAATTATGTTTCTATAATTTCTAAATTAATTTCCACATTTAGATTTGAAGAAATATAATTTTGATGAAATACAGACCTAAAATGTCTTGCTTTATCTTCTTTTCTAAATATAACACCACAATTACATTTTACCTTTAAATTTTTTTTTTCACTAATAATATCCTTATTTTCCTCTCTATATTTTTTTACCTTTTCTAAAAGTTCTTCCTTATTTTTGTGATAATGTTCTCTCTTTTGTTCATTAATTTTATCACGATTATCATTTCTATATTCTTGTTGTTTTTCTCGTATTTCTTCTTTGTTATTCTCATAATATTCTATTTTTTTTTCTTTAATTTTATCATTATTTTCTGCTCGATATTCTTTGCGTTGTAATTTGTAATATTCTTCATTGTTTTCACGCCACAATTTATTTGATATTTTGTTGTTTTCTATTCTTTGTTCTTCTGAAATGTACGCTCTTTGTGAATTTAATTGAGCATTTAATTTTACTCTCCATTCTTCTTCTTTTTGTTCTGCTTGTCTTCTTGATATTATTGTTTCATTACATTCTTCAATACAAATCATTTTCCAATTATTCCAACCACCATATTCATTAATAGTTTTGTAAAGTTTTCTATTACATTTAACATTATCATTACAACTTGTCTTATGATTATGTTTTCTTCTTGTAAAATTTTTTGTTGAACCAACATATATAAAATCACAATCATCACAATAAATTTTATATATTATATATTCACTCATTATTCCTTTTTATTCCTTTTTATTACAAAATATTTAAATCAATTTAATAAATATATATTATTCTATAAAAATAGTATATATTTCTGTTTATAAACAACTTAACGAGGGAAGGAGACGAGATTTGCTCCTATACCAAAACCAGCACCAGAGCGGGCTGTTACCGCCATGCTTGGAAGGTATGTGTCGAGGATAGAGAAAGTCGCCGCCGCAGTTAAGGCAATAAGCGCAACTTCATCTAACCGCATGCGTTTTTGAGGGATTACGAAAGCGGCAATAGCAACCATTAAACCTTCAACAAAGTATTTAATCGCTCTTCTTACTAATTCACCAAAATCAAACATTTCACCGAAATTCATTATATTAAATAAGAAGAAAAAAATTATATATTTAATTTTTAAAAAACTTAAAATAAAAATGAAATAATTCTCTATATATGGCTAAAGAAAATGAAAGAAATCCTCATGTTGAATATAAAAATAATTTAGATGGTTCTGAAAATCCTAAATATATTGATTTACTTGATGAAGATAAAGCTATAGCAGGACAAAAATTTGCCTGTATTTCTTTTATCTCTCCAGATAAAATCATTAGACAAAAAGATATGTTCTTTTTTGAAGAGTTTTTAAAACAATTTGATTTAAATAAATCCCTTGAAAAATTTACACAATTTCTTAACTTTATTTCATTCAAGTATCATGTTGATTTTGATAAAATGACTAAAGACCTTGAAGAATTTGTAAAAGAAGAAAAAGCTAATCTACATAAAACAACCTTAGATGATGAATATAAAAATTTTATTGATGCTCATGAAGAAAAACTTGAAGAAAAATACAAAGAAAACTATGGTTTCCAAACATCTACAAGAGGACTTAAAATTAGAGGAGTATATCCTAATCAACAAGAAGCCGAACTTAGATGTAAAATGCTTAGAGAATTAGACCCCCACCATGATGTATATGTTGGACCAGTTGGTATGTGGGTCCCTTGGGAACCTGAAGCTTATAAAACAGGCCGTGTCGAATATTTAGAAGATGAACTTAACCAACTAATGAATGAAAAACAAAAAAATGAAAAGACCGCTAAAATGGAATTTGATAAACGCGTCCGTGAAACTAAAGAAAAGGCTATGGAAGAGAATAGAAAGAAAGCTGAAGAAAGTGGTAATGTTCTAACACAAACTATTACAAAAGACGGTGATTTAGTTAATATTAAAAATCTTAATACTACAGAAATGAATCTACTAGAAAATGGAGAAGAAGTATCTGATGAAACTATTAGAAAACAATTATTCGAAGGTGATGATATTGTAACTGATATAAATAATGACCATGGTCTTAGCCAACTAAATATTGGCGATGATGCTAACTTTGAATTAAAAAAAGAAGATATTATGGAAGAAGTTGATTAATTTAAATAAGAACAATTTATATCTGGTAATATAGCTTGATATTTCGGTGTAGGATTTGCTAATTGTTTGCTTTGTGCTAATATATATGATTTATTTACTACTCCTTCTTCTAAAGTAAATAATGAATCTTTTTCTTGATTTTTATCTTTATCTGGTGAAATACTTACATTATTTTTTTCATTTATTGTTACTGATTTATTACTATTTTTATTTTCTCTATTTTTTCTCTCTTCTTCAATTTGTATTTCCTTTTTCCTTTTTTCTTCTTTGTAAATATTATTAGTATTTATCGTATCAAGAATTTCAAAAATTATAAATAAAAATATTATTACATTAACACTATTAAAAAATAAAAAAATAATTATAGAAATAAATATAACAGAAATCCAAAAATATATTTTTTTTACATTACTATCTAAATCTAAATTATTAGGTATAGGTGTGTTTTTAAATATATAAAATATTAGTATAACAGACAAAATATATGAACATATATTATCTAATCTAAATTCATATAATATATTAAAATTCATAATAATATATTATATAAAATTGAACTTTATTAAACACAAAATTAATTAATTATATTAATTAATGGATTATCAATCTTACATTGGTAAAAAAGGTTATAGTATATTAAAATCTAAACTAACAGTTGATCAACAAAAAATGATACGCGACGATTTGAATGTTAAACCATATGTTCCTGGTTCTCCTATTAATGTTACTGAATCATATCCTGTTTATTTAGAATCACCCAAAAAATTATATTTACCTAGATTTTATGGAATTGAAAAATTTGGTATGCCTAATGATAATAAATTACCAAATGGAGAGGAAATCAATATAAATTTTAAAGGTATGCCAAGAGATTATCAAATTAAAATTGTTGATGAATTTTTCAAGCATATTAATGAAAAATTATTGCCGGGTGGTTTGCTTGATATCCCATGCGGATTCGGTAAAACTATTTTGGCACTATACATCATAGCTAAGTTAAAATTAAAAACATTAGTTATTGTTCATAAAGAATTTTTATTAAATCAATGGATTGAAAAAATACATGAGTTTTTACCAGATACTAAAATAGGTAAAATTCAAGGACAAATTATTGATATTGAAGATAAAGATATTGTTATTGGAATGTTACAATCATTATCAATGAAAGAATATCCTGAAGATACATTTGATTCATTTGGGTTAACTATCATTGATGAGTGTCATCATATTTCAGCCGAGATATTTGTAAGATCATTACAGAAAATAATAACAAAATATATTCTTGGATTAAGTGCCACTATGGAACGTAAAGATGGACTAACAAAAGTTTTTAAAATGTTCATTGGTGATATTATTTACAAAATGAAACGAGATAAAGATGAAGGAGTTCTTATCAAAGCAATAAAATTTGTTTCACAAGATGAAGAATTTAATACAATTGAATATGATTTTAGAGGTAATGTAAAATATTCTACAATGATATCTAAATTATGTAGTTTTAATAACAGAACGGAAATGATAATAAGTGTTATAGAAAATGAATTAAAATTAAATAATAAACAGCAAATTATTGTTCTTGGACAATTTAAAAATATTTTAACATATTTATACAAAGCAATTGAACACAGAAATATTGGAACTGTTGGATATTATATTGGAGGAATGAAAGAAGAACAATTGAAAAAAAGCGAATTAAAACAAATTATAATTGCCACATATTCTATGGCAGCTGAAGGACTAGATATTAAAACATTAACAACACTAATTTTAGCTACACCAAAAACAGATATTGAACAAGCTGTTGGTAGAATATTGAGAGAAAAACATGAACAGCCTCTTGTTATTGATATTGTTGATAACCATGAAGTATTTAAAAAACAATGGGATAAAAGAAAGACATATTATCTTAAAAATAATTATAAAATTTTATATACAAAAGATTTTATAAAAAATAATTATAGCGACGATGGTATTTGGTGTGAAATCAAAAAAGAAAAGAAGAGCTCTACTAAAGAAAAAAAATGTTTAGTAAACTTTACAAATTTAAATATTAATTAAATTATTAAAAAGGTCTGATATTTCTTACCGGAGGCCAAGGATTAATTTCATTTGGTGGGTAAGAAAGTTGATATTCATTTTTCCATAAAGGATTACCACTTAAACCACCTAATACTCCACCTTTTTGATTTTTTCTCGATCTTTTTTGTTTTCTTGATTTTCTTTGTTTTCTTGATTTTCTTTGTTTTCTTTGTTTTCTTGATTTTCTTTGTTTTCTTTGTTTTCTTGATTTTCTTTGTTTTCTTTGTTTTCTTGATTTTCTTTGTTTTCTTGATTTTCTTTTACCACCATTTTGTTGATTGGCAAATCTAAAAAATTTAGCATATGCTGTTGGTCCCGATGCTTGTTTTAATGTAACAGTTTTTTTAGGTCCTATTCCACCATGTTTTCTTTTTATATTATGATTATTTAACCATATTGCGTTATCTAATTGACTATTACATTTTGCTATTGGAGGATCTATAATAAATCCACCCTTTTTACCTTTTCTATGTTTTCTATGTTTTCTTGATTTACATCCTTTTCCTCCAATTAATACTTTTCTACTACAATCTCCATGTGACAAGTTGCCTTTTACTGGAGGATAACCTGAACCAGCATATATAGAATAATCCATACCATTTTCTATTTTAGTTGTAAAATATTTACTACCACTTGGTATTGGTAGTGTCATTCTATTATTACCACCACCTCTTAATTTTGGTTTTTCATAATTATTTAAATGACCTGGTAATAATGTTCTACCTGCTCCCATACCACTTGTTCTTTGTGTATTATCAACGCCTCTTGGAACTATAGGAGCATACATTGAACTATAAGGAACTTGCTGTTCATATGTTCCTGGATTTAAAGCCATCCCATAAGCACTAGAACCATGAACTAATCTTGATTGTGTTCCACCTCTTTGTTTCATTGCTCCACGAACTATTTTTGGTGTTACTCCTGGAGCAGAAGATGACGCGGCTTGTTGAGAATTAATAGGACCAGTAAATCCTCTCACTATACCTTGATTTGAGCCAAAATTTTTTGGATTGTGTGAAGCAAGAGGATTTGCATATTGTAATTTAATATCAGGTCCATATGTAGCGTGATTTAAACCTAATGACATTTATATATAATAATAATATTATTAATTTTGTTCTAATTTTTGTATTTCTTTATGTGAAAATAATTTTTCTTTATTAGATTTTTCAATCGGTTCCCATTTTTTAAATTTCATATTATATTTACATTTCATATATATTTCTTTTTCAGTATTTACATATTTATCTATATTTATATTTTCAAAATCTTCTTCATCATCACTTTCTTCTTGTAAATCTAGATTATAATTTTCTTTAATATTTCTAAATAATGTATTCATTAATATACTTTTTTTATAATCCATAATTAGCGCATGGCCATATAAATAATTATTATTACAATATAATTCATATAAATCATCTGTAATTGATGATTTTACTTTAAAAATACACTCTTTAATTTGTATATCTTTATTGTTTAATATAATTCCCGAATTATCTCTTTCATTTAAATTTATAAATGTAATATGAGACACTTCATAATGCATAAAATGAATATTCTTATATATTTCTTTATTGTTATCAGTAAAGTAAGGGATTCCTATATATAAAAAATTATTTGTATAAATTTTTTGATTAATATAATTATCAAAAATATCACGTATTATTTTAAATTTATCAATAAATATATTATCTCCAATATAATCTCCTTTAAAGTAAAAAATATTTTCACATGAAAAATAATTTACACCTGTTTTATTATATAAAGTTCCATAAATTATTGTATTATATGATAATTCTTTATCAAAAGCAACAATACAATTAGTTATATTTGTAATTTTATTATATTTGTTTAACTCTAAAAAATAACATATATTATGTTTATCTTTATATGTAAACCATAAAAACCCCTTTTTTCCCTTTGGTATTAAAAAATATAAATCTGAGTAAACTTTTCTATGTAAAATTTTATCATAGGAAAGATTAATTTCGGGAAATTTATTTAATATATATTCATTATTTACCATAATAAAGTAAATTATTACCTTTTCTTTAATTTATTTTATAAATATTTATCTTTATTCACTAATACTTCAGTAACTAATACATTAGTAACTAGAATATGATAAGTTATTAGCATTATTAGAATCATTCGGATTATTACTATCAGATAAGTTATTTACATTCAATTCATTAAAAAAATTCTTCAATTCATTTTTCATATCATTTTTTGTTTCAGGTGTTATATTTTTTAAATTACTTATATCAGTTGTATCATCGCCACTAGGTGCTATATTATTATGATTAATCAGTGTTTCTTTATTATTTAATATAATTTTTTCAATATTTTTATATTCTTGTCCTGGTTTAGTGACCAAATCTTTTATTTTTGGAACAGTTAATATATTAATAAAATAACTATATAAATGATGTAATAAACTAATAATTACAACTGATATTATTATATAAAATACAAAATTATTAATCATTATTAATATTATTATATATTCTTTAATATTGATAAAAACGAAGAAATTTCATTTTTCAAAATATTATTTATTATTTTATCTTTACTTTTATCATCTAATTCAAAATAAAAATCTATTATATTATTATCTTCATATTCTATTACGAATGATGAAAATGATTTTTCTATTTTGAAATATGTTTTTTTAATTTTTTTCTCTCTATATAAATTTGGGATACTATATATTTTTTCCTTATTATAGAAACTATTATCATATAATAATTCATATTCTTTATTACTATAACTAATATTATCTGAAGTAATTTTTACATCATTTTGATACAATTTATATAAATTTTTATTATTTAATTCAAAAATCCCATCGTTTGAATAAAATATAATATATTTTACATTTTTTATTTCATATTTTTTTATTGTTTCTATATTTCTTTTTATATTTTGTAATTCTAGATTTTTAATATAAATCTTCATCTCAAAATATATTTATAATAAACTATTTAAACTGATTTATAATATAACTATTATCATATACAATGCCATCTTATATTAAATTTTCGAATAATGAATATACTTTACATAATGATAAAAAAATAGAAATTGACTCTTTATATAAAAAATGTGGTTTTAAAAAAGAAGAAAATTTTGTTAAATTATTTTCCTATAATAGCGATGATAATATTTTAGAATTTTGGGGACGCAATAAAGGTGATACTAAAAGTCTTAATACATATAATCTACAACATTACAAATTTAAAGATAATATTTATGGAAAATTCTTATGTTTAATCAAAAATGGCGATGAATACATTACTTTTGATGAAGAATATTTTAAAAATATTGATAGCAATATTTATAATATATATAATAAAAGTAATGATTTTGATAAAACTGTAACTATGGATGAAGCTGATGATTCTGATGATAATTTATCTAGTAGCGATGAAGAAGATAGTAGCTCTGATAGCGAACCTGTATATGATTCTGAACTTCAATATGAAGATTATGATTATTCTGATTAATTATTTAATTTTTTACAGATAATTCAAATAATGGGTCGCCATCCTTATGAATATAACGTCTATCACCAATTATATAATAATTTCCTCCAAAACTATTATTTATATAACGTACACCACTATTTATGTATGGATTGGTAAAAGTTATATTATAGGTATTTCCTCCAAAACTATTATAGGTATTTTCTCCGTATGAAGTTAACTGTTCATTTAATCCTTTTACTGTAAAAATTGTTTCCTTAATTACAGATCCTTTTAATTTATATGTAGTGCCTTTTTGTATCGTTTTATATGTTGAAAATGAAAAATTATTAATAGATTCAGAATCATTGTAGTTACTAAACTGTATTCCAAAATTTAATTTGGAATCGGGATATTTAGCAATAGTAGTAAATCCATCACTATCTTTCTTTGGATATATTAAATGTTTATTATTACCTAAATGATATCCAAATCTATGTCCACAATAAAATTGTTTATGAGTGCCATCTGCTCCAGGAGCAAACGCGTATGAGCGTCCTGGTATTCCACCTGCTCCTACACCTCCTAATTGATTCATACAAAATATTACATCTCTATTACATGCACATACAACATTTCTATTTCTAAATGCTACATGCGCCCATGTATTTAAGTTAGTAGTTGATGGTATACCTTGTAATTTAGAGCCACCACCTTGATTGCGGTGAACTATTTTAGAAGAGCCAGTAATAGCCTTATAATTAGACATATATATATTACAAGAATAAAAAATCTAGTTATTGATATATATTTATTATAAAATTGAAATAAATAAATATTATTATTAATAATTATCACAACATGTATAAAGTTACTAATCCAGAAAAATTTAGAGAACATATTTCTGATAATTTATTTGAAATTATTAAAAATAGATCAATAGTTAGTAACTTAGAAAAAGGAGTATATAATTATTCTTTAGATTCTGCTACTAAAAAGAAAATTGTTAAAAAATGGGAAAACCAATATTTTGTCCAAATTTATTTAGATAGAGTAAAAAGTATATTTATTAATTTAACAAATGAAACATTATTGAATAAAATTGTAGAAAAAAAAATTAAAGCGCATGAACTAGCTTTTATGACACATCAAGAAATGAATGAAGAACGATGGAAAAAATTAATTGAATTAAAACAAATTAAAGAAGAAAATAAATATACTCCCAAAATTGAAGCATCTACTGATAACTTTACTTGTTTTAAATGTAAATCAAAAGAATGCACACATTATCAACTACAAACTCGCAGTGCTGATGAGCCAATGACAACTTTTGTAACATGTATTCGTTGTAGCAATAGATGGAAATGTTAGTTACATTTTATATTTTATATTTTACATTTTATAATAAAATTGATATTTATATTTTTTATTACAATTATTTAAAGTTTCTAACTATATATTAATAATGAGCGATATCGAATTATCAGATGTTGAAGATACAAAATATGATAGCGAAAAAGAAGATAATGATGTTGAAATTTTACCAAAAAAAAAATCATTAGTGGTTGATTCTGACGATGAAGAAGAAGATGAGATTGATATTAATGAAGATAGTGATGTAGATGTTGATATTAATGAAGATTTTGATAATGATGATGAACTAATATCAAATTTAAATGGTAAAAATAAGGTAAGTGGAAATGTTGAAAATACTGGATATGATGATAATATTAGTCCTATTAATTCTGATGTAGATAGTGATGACGAGGATTATTTACAAAAATTTGATGAAAATATTAGAAAAAATTTTATTGAAAATAATCATCCAGAATGTTTAATAGATAATTTACATTTAGTTGAATCTTTAAGTAAAATTACTAGAAATAATGATGGAATTATTATTGATGATTATCATAAGACTATTCCATTTTTAACAAAATATGAAAAAACTAGAATTATTGGACAAAGAATTCAGCAATTAAATAATGGAGCAAAAGTATATGTAAATGTATCTGATGATATTATTGATAATAATGTAATTGCTGAAATGGAGCTTAAAGAAAAAAAAATTCCTTTTATTATTAGAAGACCATTACCTGATAATACTTTCGAATATTGGAAATTACAAGATTTAGAGCTTATTGATTAATATTTAATTTTAATAATAATTTTATTAAAATTGAATAATATTTTTTTTATCAATAAATAAATAATGAAAATGATTACTAATTCTACAGAATATGATGAAGCGCTCTTTTGTAACCAATGTCTTAATGAAAATATTCCTAAACCTCATTATCATGTAACAATGGTTAATTTTAATACTTATTGTCCAATACATAATGATATGTGTAATTATTGTAATAGCCCTAATCATAGCACAAAAAGGTGTCCTTTTGTAAAAATAAGATTATTATCTACATCTTGTCATAAAGAAGAATGCATATTTAAAGGAAAAATACGTAAAAATTCTAATTATCGTTTAATTGGTAAAAAAAAATCACAAGAAAAAAACGAAAAAGTAATTGATATTGTTGAAGAAATGTCTAAAATGATAATTAATAGAAAACAAAAGATATCATGGTTTGATGATGAAGTTCAATAAAAAATAAAACTATACTAAATAAGTATTTTGATGAGTATATTTGATGAGTTTTTATATATTTATTTATATATATTGTTTCTAGTTTATCTTCTAACAAACCAGATTTTCGTCGTTCTACTTTATGCGTTGCCTTGTTAACTGATGAAAATGGTTTCTTCTCTTTATACTCTTTATTCATTTTATTGATTTTATTGATTTTATCCCGTATTAATTTTAATTTTTCATCATTTATTTTTTTATTTTTTATTAAACTATTTTTAACAATTTCTTTTTTTTCAAAAAGTGAAAAATTTTTACCCATAAAATTTATATATTCTATAAATATATTTATATATTATATAAATTATTTTACTGTTGTTCGTCTATTTTCCAACTAAAATTACATGAGCTACAAATGTAAATATATTTAACATTATCATCATCATATCTTACATAAATAATTTCCCTATGTCCATCTTCTTTGTTAGAAGAACAGCTTTGGTTTGGACATTTCATTGTATTTGTTCGTGGTAATGAAGGATCTAGTTTAGTATATTTGTTTATAATATATTTGTATTTTTGATCATTTTTTATTAAATCATTATTACTAATACAAATACTTTCATTATTTGTTATTGTTTCTTCATTGCCACAATTTCTACAATAATGAATTAATTTATTTGAATTTGCTTCTGATAATCTTAAATAATACATATTATCGCATTTACCACAAAAGTGCATTTTTATATAATATATTAAAATATTTATATTATATATCAATTTTATTATTTATTTGTTTAATTTTTCATTGAAATTAATTAGTTTTTTTTTAACTTTATTATAATCTATATTTGTATATAAATTATAAATACCAGTTGTTAAATATTCTTCTCCATTATTTTCGATTTCTTCCATATTTTTATTTATAACATCAATAATATCATTATAATTTTCTTTAAATTTTTCAATTATTATGTTATCAAATTTATCAAACCAATCCATATATATATTTTTTTCTAATATTCCGAGAATCGCTCCTTCCATGTTTTTATAACTAATTATTTTATTATAATTATCATTATCTTTATGTTTTGATGAAATTCCTGGTTCATTTGTCAATGGCATATTATCTAATAATGAACATATTGTCAATAATATACTTGATAATGTTTGACAGCTTGACCATTGCTCTCCTTTCCATGTATTTAATATGGATACACATACTTTTCCATTTACATATAAATTTGGATGAAAACGTGTTCTTCCATCATTTGTGCTATACGTAAACTTAGGCGGTTGATATGGATAATCCGATGGATAATCTATAGAGAATAAATAATATCCATAATTATAAGGTGTATTTTTTGGACCAATTACCAAAGCATATCCCTTTAAAATATTACTATCATCATGACAATAATATATACCATTATCATGTAATGGATTTTCTTTTATTTGTTTTATATCTTTTACTAATCTATTTATAGTTACCTTACTTATATACGTAGTCATTTACTATAAACTATTATATTTTTTTATATTTAAATTAAGATCGAAAAAATTGACATAAAAATATATTTTAATATATACATAAATATGGCCCTATCAAATTTAGAAGATTTTTTGAAATTAAATGCAGTTAACAAAGGGCAACCATTTACGCATACCAGAATAGGAGATAAAGAATCTAAAATTTCTGGGGGCTTATATAATATTACAGATAATAGAAAATTTTTGGATAAATATTATATTCATGTTTTTGAAAATCATAATAAAGAATATCTTACCGAGAAACAAATGGTTGAAAATGCTCCGTTGCTTATAGATATTGATATGAGATATGAAAATAACATTACAGAAAAACAACATACAAAAGACCATATTATTGATATGATGATGTTGTTTGCTAATAAAATTTTGAAAATTTGCGATATTAAAGATGGACAAGAAATTGATATTTTCATTATGGAGAAAAATGATGTAAATGTATTAGATACGAAAACAAAAGATGGTATTCATATGATCATTGGTATCAGGTGTCATAAAGCTCTTCATGTTCTTATACGAGATGCTGTTATATATGAATTAAAAGATATTTGGGAAGATCTTCCATTAACAAATAGCGCGGAAGATTTAGTTGATGAAGGTATTATTAAAGGAACTGTAAATTGGCAAATGTATGGTTCAAGAAAACCAAATTGTAAAGCATATATGATAAAATATAATTATAAAATTACATGGAATAAAGATAAAGATGATTGGGATATTATGGAATATGATATTGAAAAATTTAATACAAAAAAGAATATTCACAAATTATCTGCACATAATGATGATTTTCCTATTATAGATGTCAATGACAAATTTAAAGAAATGTATGAAAAAATCAAGGATAATTATACTTCAAAGAAAAAACCTAAACCAGTAAGTAAATTAATTATTAAAGAATATAGTGGTTTCAGTTACAAAGATATTACTGATCAAAAAAAGCTAGATGAAATGATTACTGATATGTTCAGTGATTTTGAAAATAATCCAATGGAATATGAACTTAAAGAAACACATGATTTTGTTATGATTTTACCAGAATCTTATTGGGGACCTGGTTCTTATAATAAATGGATACGTGTAGGATGGGCTTTAAAAAACACTAGTGAAAAATTATTCCTTACTTGGATTAAGTTGTCATCGCAATCTAAGGATTTTCGTTGGGATGAAATGGATACATATATTGATTATTGGCAAAACTTTGATAGTCATAATCCTGATGGATTAACTTGTCGTTCAATTATGTATTGGGCTAAAATTGATAACTTGAAAGAATATAATAAAGTTAGATATCAAACAGTCAGTTTCTTCTTAGAATTAACTGTTAATCAAGCTACTGAATGGGATTTCGCTCAAGTTTTATATCAAATGTGTAAAGATCAGTTTGTTTGTGTAAGCGTTAAAAATAATATTTGGTATGAATATATTAACCATAGATGGTTTGAAATTGATTCCGGTAATACTCTTCGATTAATTATTTCCAAGAAAATGCATGATTTATATATGCGAAAAGCTCAAGAAATTGTTAATGGCATGCAAAAGCTAGATCAAAGCGATGAGAATTATGAACCATTGAGAAAGCGCGTTCAAAAATTAGGCGATGTTTGTGTTCTACTTAAAAAAACTACTTGGAAAAATAATATTATGAGAGAAGCAAAGGAATTATTTTATGATAAAGATTTCTTAAATAATGTTGACCAAAATCCATATTTACTTTGTTTCAATAATTATGTAATTGATTTTAAACAGAAAACACATAGAAATGGTCATCCAGAAGATTATATCTCAAAAACAACCAATGTTGATTATATTCCAATTGGTAAATTTACTGATAAAGAACATGCTATTAAAGATGAAATTTATCAATTTATTGAGCAGTTATTTCCTGATAATGATTTAAGAAATTATATGTGGCAACATTTAGCTTCGTGTTTAATAGGAACAAATGATAATCAAACATTTAATATTTATACTGGTTCTGGTCGCAATGGTAAATCTAAATTAGTAGATTTAATGAGTAGAGCAATGGGTGATTATAAAGCCACCGTTCCTGTAACATTAGTAACTCAAAAACGCAATAATATTGGTGGAACATCTTCTGAGATTGTTCAGTTAATGGGTGTTCGATATGCCGTTATGCAGGAGCCTACTAAGGGTGATAAAATTAATGAAGGAATTATGAAAGAAATTACTGGTGGAGACCCTATTCAAGGTCGCGCTTTATTTAAGGAAAGTGTCACATTCATTCCACAATTTAAACTTGTTGTTTGCACTAATACATTATTTGATATTAAAAGTAACGATGATGGCACTTGGCGCCGTATTCGTGTTTGCGATTTTATGTCTAAATTTTTAGAAAAACCTTATGAAGATGAAGACAAATTTCCAAAAAATGAATATCCTTATCAATATCCTATTGATAAACGTATTGATGAAAAATTTGAAAAATGGGCTCCTGTCTTGATGTCTATTTTAGTTGATATGGTATATAAAAATAATGGTGGCGTAAAAGATTGTTCTATTGTATTAGGAAGCAGTGATCAATATCGTGAAGGTCAAGACTATTTAGCTGAATTTGCAAAAGAAAAAATTATGAAATCTAATGGTGGTTCTATTAAGAAGAGCGAATTGGTTGAAGAATTCAAAAAATGGTATACTATTAATTATGGGAAATATTTACCAAAAGCTCGAGAATTATATGATTATATGGATAAACGCTATGGAAAATATGTTGGAAAATGGAAAAATATTGTTGTCAATTATGATGATGAAGCTGAAGATAATGAAGAAGATTAAATATTTTATAAAAATTTTAACAATTATTTATATAATTATTTTTTTCTTTTATAATATATAAGTAATGAATTTAAACAAATATATAAAAAAAAATTCTAATAGCAATACTATGATATTTTTAATGGGAGCTTCTATAATGATATTATCACATGATATTCATGTTTGAGTCACTTTTTAGAGGGGAAAAATAGATATTTACAAATTTGCTTATAAAGGAATAATAGTATTATTAGTAATTATTGGTATTATTTTGGACAATATTTACGATGAACGTCTATATCATAATAAAGAAGAAGATAAAACAAAATTAAAATAAATTACAAGATAATATATTATTTATAAAATTTTTCTTTTTTGTTTATTTAAAAATATTTTTACAGATTTACTACTATACATAATATCATCAAATAATAATAAAATCTCTCCAAAAGTATGTAAAGTATTTGGCCATATTTGTTTAAAAATATTTATTTTTTCTTCGCGGTTAATACGTTTTAAATAATATTCTTCACTTTCAAATATAGCAATTTCTCTCATAATTTAATATATAACTTATCTATTAAATTATTATAAAAAGAATATTATTCAATTTTATTTTGTTTTTCAATATAAACATTATCACATATATTTTTAATTATTTTCTCTCTTCCTTCATCAACTGATTTGCCACATTCGCTCATTAATTTAGCAAATTCTTCTTGTTGTGATGGAATATTCATATAATTAGGATTCTCCTCTAACCATACATTCAAGTTTTTTAATTGCTTTGATTCAATGGATTTTAATGCTTTATTTATACATTCTTTATTTTCATCTTTTTCCCATTCATTATTTTCCATTATAATATTTGTTATACCATTTACTTGACCTTTTTCTTTTGTTGTTAATAAATTTTTCATGGAAACTTCTATTTTATTAATAAATTCATCCATTGATATAGCATCTTTACATTTTTCATTTAAAAATACATTAATATTAAATTTATTTTTTATATTATTATTATTCATACCAACCTTCGGTATTAATTCGCTAATTTGGTCTTGTTGTTTCATCAATAAACCACGCATTTCCTTATTTTCATTTATTACTTGTAAAAACATAGATTTATAATCCAAATCATTTTCATCGTTATTAACTAAAAAATTATTATCTATTTTATTATTTATATTTTTTTCTTTGCTATTATCATGTTTTTCTTTATCTATAAAATTACATTTTTTTTTATGATTGTATAAACTTTGGGAATGTTTATATTTTTTACCACAATCACAATAAAATAATTTTTCGGAACTTTTTTCATCAGTGTTGATAAGTATTTTATGTTTATTAGTTAATAAATGGCGATTATATTGACTTTTTCGTGACGTAGAGAAGATACATTTTTCACAATAATAATTTACGGAACTTTCTTGAACTTTTTTATCAGTATTTTCGAACATTTTTATCAGTATATTATACTTATATAAAAAGTTCCTAAATTATTTTCAAAAAACAAAAATAAATGTTCAGTAACAATTTTTATTTTAATAAATCAAAATAAGAGCATTATGGTGTAATCTCATTTTTTCACTTTTTTTAACAATTCTCAAATCGAAAAATTAAAATTGGACATTTTTTTTGTCCATTTTTCAAAAATTTTTTAGAGAATTAAAAAATGAAAAAAATAATAATTTAGCTAGGAGGACATCATAATTTTATAAAATAAGATATTTTTATTTATTTTATAAACCTTCATCATCTATTTTTTCTATATATACATTATCACATAGTTTTCTTATTATTTTCTCTCTTCCATCATCAACTGATTTACCGCATTCGCTCATTAACTGCGCAAA
>Ga0209119_1000620_pt1 | contig 36281 bp, 34 predicted proteins | sample COG_03_FD_184747 | JGI IMG/M metagenome (GOLD analysis project Ga0209119, IMG submission 184747) | Pelagic Microbial community sample from North Sea - COGITO 998_met_03 (SPAdes) (version 2) | ecosystem: Environmental > Aquatic > Marine > Neritic zone/Coastal water | place: Helgoland, sampling...
TGGTGGGAGAGAGAGCGTGTTAACGAACGTACTAGAGTGTTAATTTGTCAGCTTGATTTGATTGATGTCGGAGTAGTCACATTCACTAATTACTCAGGCGTGGGTGGGGTCGCTTCATGGGCATTTTACTCCAGCGGGCAACGAGGGGTAGGGGCCGCTATGGAGCGAGCTGCGATGGACTATGCCTTTGATATTCTTGAAGTGCGAAAGCTTGAGTGTGAAGTTCTCGACTTTAATAGCGCCGTTATCAAATTCCACTTAAAGCATGGCTTCTGTGAAGAAGGTGTTTTTCGAGATGCCTATCTTCGAGAAGGGAAGTTATACGATATACACAGGCTTGCGATTAGGGCTGAAGATTGGACCAAAATAGTCAGGCCCGCTCTGGATAAAAGAGCTAACAGTGAATCCACTCAAGAAGATTATTCTGGGCGTCGTTTTGAAAAAAAACTAGTAATTGACAGTGCCAGTGTAGATCTGTTTTCGAAAGCAGTGGGCGATTTCAATCCGGTTCATCTCGACGATAATGCAGCCAACTCTATGGGTTTTGCTAAGCGCATATCACACGGTATGCTGGTAGGTAGTTTGTTTTCGGGATTTTTTGCCAGTGAGTTCCCAGGGCCTGGCACTATATATGTTAAGCAAGATCTGAGTTTTCATTCGCCAATTTTTGTCGGCCAAGCGGTAGAACTTAAATTGTTCGTGTTAAACCATCTAGGGCGCAAATTGGTTGTTGAGACGCAGGTGTTTGATGAAGGTACATTATGTGTGTCGGGTCAGGCGACCCTGCTGACCCCCAAAAAATCTTGATTTTGGAGTGTGTAAGATGAAATACAAGTCTGAGGTGATGATAGGGTCGCGTGAAATCGGCCGTAACAGTAGCCCATTTATCATCGCGGAAATGTCTGGAAATCATAATCAATCCTTAGAGCGAGCTTTGGAAATTGTAGATTCTGCGGCAAAGACTGGAGCACATGCTCTGAAACTCCAAACATACACCCCGGACACTATGACTCTTGACTTACAAGAGGGGGAATTTTTTATAAAAGATAAAGATAGCCTTTGGACAGGCAAGACGCTTTATGCTTTGTATGGCGAAGCTTATACTCCTTGGGAATGGCATAAGCCCATTTTTGATCGTGCACGTGAGTTAGGTATGATCCCTTTCAGTACGCCATTCGACGATACAGCGGTAGATTTTCTGGAGGAGCTCGATGTTGATTGTTACAAAATCGCCTCGTTTGAAAATACTGATTTGAGTTTGATTCGCCGCGTTGCCGCGACAGGAAAACCGATGATAATCTCGACCGGCATGGCTACGATTGCGGAACTGGATGACACTGTGCGCACAGCCCGCGATGCGGGCTGTAAAGATCTTATTTTGCTCAAATGCACTAGTACTTACCCTGCCACGGCTAACAATACCAACATTTTGACAATTCCCCACATGCGAGAATTGTTTCGCTGCGAAGTTGGCTTATCAGACCATACTATGGGTGTTGGTGTATCGGTTGCCAGTGTAGCGTTAGGAGCGACAGTCATTGAGAAACACTTCACCCTTAATCGAGCGGATGGCGGAGTGGACAGCACGTTTTCCATGGAGCCTGCAGAGATGTCACAACTGGTTGTAGAAACTGAGAGTGCTTGGCAAGCGTTAGGCCAGATAAGCTATGGGGCAACCGAGGCTGAGAAAAAGTCGCTTGCCTTTCGTAGGTCGCTGTATGTCGTTGAGGATATAGAGGCAGGGGATGTGTTAACAGCAAGCAATGTGAGGGCGATTCGTCCCGGGCTAGGTCTACCAACTAAGTATATGGATATCGTTCTTGGAAAGTCTGTGACACGGAACGTCTCCCGTGGTACGGCATTGGTATGGGACTTAATCGGATAATCTAGCGGAAGTATTGTTATGAAAGTAGTTGCGACAATTGAAGCCCGCATGATGTCTACTAGGTTGCCGGGCAAGGTCTTACTGAAGGCCGCAGGCAAGCCAATGATTGAGCACTTGATTAATAGATTGCGGTCTGTACCTTCGATTGACGAAATCGTACTAGCGACTACAACTAATTCGGCAGATAGTGTGTTGCAAGATTTCGCAAAAAAAGCTGGGGTAAGTTGTTATCGTGGCAGTGAAAATGATGTCATGGCGCGTGTAATCGGGGCTGCGGAATCAATTCAGGCAGATGTAGTAGTCGAAATTACCGGAGACTGTCCGATTATTGATCCTCAAATTGTAGAACAAACAATTCGTATGTTTAGCGCTAACCAAGCTGATTATGTGAGTAATTGCCACATTAGGTCTTACCCAGATGGTATGGACGTTCAGGTGTTTCGACTCGATACTTTAAAGCGCTCAATAGCGATGACTGACGATATGATTGAACATGAGCATGTAACTCTTCATATTCGAAATCATCCCGAATTATTTTCTCAATTGCATTTGCTTGCTTCGCCGGAAACTCATTGGCCCGAACTAGGCTTGACTCTTGATGAACCAAGTGACTATGAATTAATAAGGAAAATCATCGAATACTTTGATGCGACCAATCCATTGTTTGGCTGTCGGGAGGTTATTCAATTGCTTATTCAAAATCCGAGTTGGTTAGAAATTAATCAGGCAGTTGTTCGCAAGGGCGATACATGACCATCTCTACCATGGCCGATGGTGCAGTATGATAGCGGTTGTTAGTCATGACGCTGGTGGTGCAGAAATACTGAGCAGTTGGTTAAAACGTAGTAAGGAAACTTATTGTTTGGTGCTTGATGGCCCAGCGGTAGGCATATTTGGACGGAAGATAGGTAACCTTCAGACGCACTCATTGGAGGTGGCGATTGACATGTCTGATTGGGTTTTGTGCGGTACTAGTTGGCAATCCAATCTCGAGAAAAGAGCCATCATACAAGCGAAAGCGGCAGGCAAAAAAGTGATCGCGTTTTTGGATCACTGGGTTAATTATCTCGAAAGATTTCAATTTGAAGGACACACCGTGTATCCGGATGAGTTGTGGGTCGGTGATGTTAATGCGGAGCGAATTGCTCGTAAAACATTTCCTTCGATGAAGGTTTGTATATATCCAAATCCCTACTTTGCGGACATCCAAATAGAAATTCAATCTATGAGTAGAGATTTACGTAACTCTGCGGAATGTTCCATTTTGTATGTTTGTGAACCGATACGAGAGCATGCATTAGTTGCCTATGGAAATGAGCGATATTGGGGTTATACAGAGGAAGACGCGTTGCGTTTTTTTCTTGAGAACGTCGCTCTAGTTGGATGTGCGATCAGTGAAGTAACCATCCGTCCTCATCCATCTGAAAATAAAGATAAGTATGTTTGGGCGGGTCAAGAGAGTTCCTCTGTCATTGAAACGGCAAGCACCAAAACATTAATGCAGCAGATAATTGAAGCGGATGTGGTGGTCGGATGTGAGTCAATGGCGATGGTAGTCGCATTATTGGCAAGAAAAAGAGTTATTAGTTCAATTCCGCCAGGTGGAAAAGTTTGTAGTCTGCCGCAACCAGCGATCGAACATTTACAAAAAATCGTGTCAAAGCACCAGGGAATCATCGGTGGTTGAAAAGTGTATTATCATCGGTCTCGGCCAAATTGCTATGGGCTATGACTTGCCGAGCGATTCGTCGCATGGCATATATACGCATGCGAGAGCTTTTTCGATGCACCCAGCGTTTGAGCTTGTGGGTGCGGTTGACCCAGAAAGTACGAAACGAGACATTTTTGAGCAAAACTATGGCAAACCCGCGTATTGTGATATTACCAGTGCTCTGCTAGCTCATGCGGTGAGTGTAATAGTAATAGCTGCCCCGACACATCACCACCACCTCGCACTAAAAGAAGTGCTGGCTTGTTCTACGCCCAAACTTATCCTTTGTGAAAAGCCCTTAGCCTATGATCTTCTGGAAGCGCGCGAGATGATTGAAGTTTGCGAAAAGGCCGGCGTAAAGCTTTTCGTCAACTATATGCGGAGGGCAGACCCTGGTGTGATAGAAGTTAAAGAAAGAATAGAGTCAGGTGAAATTTCCTTACCCATTAAAGGCGTAGCATGGTACTCAAAAGGCTTTTTACACAACGGTTCACATTTTTTCAATTTGCTAGAGTTTTGGCTTGGCTCATTTGTTCGTCTAAAAATCCTAGACGCTGGCCGCCTTTGGGAGAATCAAGACCCGGAGCCGGATGTACTGGTTGAGTTTGAGAAGGGCAAAGTTGTCTTTTTGGCTGCCTGGGAAGAGTCATTTTCCCACTACACCATAGAATTACTAAGTCCGGTTGGGCGTTTGCGTTACGAGCATGGTGGAGAATCGATTACGTGGGAATCAATTAATTCTAATCCAGACATAGCCGGCTACGATACTCTGGCAAAGAGCCCCCAAGTGATTGATAACGACATGTACCGATATCAGTGGAATGTGGTGGACCAGCTTGCTAACGCCCTCGTCGATAAGGCGCATACTTTGAGTAATGGAAGGGAATCTTTGGCAACCCTTGAAGCAATGCACAAAATTATAAAACAGAGAGAATCATGATGACTGAAAAGCTAGCGCTTCACGGTGGTCCTAAAACGATTTCAGGGACGCACAAAAGGTATAACTCTATAGGCCAAGAGGAGGTTGATGCGGCAAAGGCTGTTGTTGAATCGGGCGTACTCTCCAAATTCTTGGGCTGTTGGGACCCGGATTTCTATGGTGGGCCCAAAGTACAGGAGTTCGAACGAGCTTGTGAGAAGTATTTTGGCGTCAAGCATGCAGTCACAGTTAACTCTTGGACATCAGGTTTAGTTGCCGCCGTCGGTGCTATAGGAATAGAACCAGGGGATGAGGTTATAGTTACGCCTTGGACTATGTGTGCGAGCGCCACGGCGATACTGCACTGGAATGCGATTCCGGTTTTTGCTGATATTGAACCGGAAACTTTTAACCTTGATCCGAAATCCGTAGAAGCTAATATCACGCCCTATACCAAGGCCATAATGGCAGTTGATATATTTGGCCACTCGTGCGATATCGATGCGCTGATGGATATCGCAGAGCGTCACGATCTTAAGGTGATTACAGACTCGGCTCAATCGCCTGGTGTATTTAACAAAGGACGCAGGACAGGGACGCTGGCACATGTCGGAGGGTATAGTCTGAATTATCATAAACATATTCACACCGGCGAAGGAGGTATTATTGTTACTGATGATGATGATATCGGTGAGCGACTACAGCTTATTCGCAACCACGCTGAAGCCGCTGTAGCCGATAAAGGTGTAGCTAGTCTTGTGAATATGATCGGGCACAATTTTCGTTTAGGTGAAATTGAGTCAGCCATTGGCATCGAGCAACTCAAAAAACTTAACGGTCTTGTTGAGAGTAGACAACGCGCAGCAGAACGACTCACTAAGGGGATATCTGGATTAGCTGGGCTCAGTACACCGCTGATAAAGCCAGAATGTACTCACGCTTACTATGTGTATCCTATTGTGCTTGCAGTAGATGAACTTGGCGTCTCGCGCGAAAAAATCTGCGCTGCTTTGACTGCTGAGGGAGTAAGCGGACTGGCAGAAGGCTACGCGAATGTACATTTACTACCAATGTACCAAGAAAAAATGGCTTATGGATCAAAAGGATTTCCATGGACATCGGATATCTGCAAACGTGATGTTAGTTATGCAAAGGGCATTTGCCCGGTTGCAGAAGAGTTATGTGACAAGACATTTGTTGGCTTTGAAATGTGCGGATATGAATTAGATGACGAGCATGTCGATCTTATCGTGGCTTCATTTAGGAAAGTATGGGCAAATATCGAAACTTTGCTTTGATAATGAATTGTTAAAATGAAACAAGAACTCAAAATTAGTAATTTGATTGGGGAGCATGTAACCCTACGTCCATTTTGTCTGCCTGATATTACGTGTGAATACGTATCTTGGCTAAACGATATAGATGTTGTGCGCTACAGCAATCAAAGGTTCATCCGCCACACTGCCGACACTTGCCGAGAATATCTGCTCAGTTTTGCTAATAGTACGAATATGTTTCTATCCGTCAGACGAAAGAGTGACGATGAAGCTATTGGTACCATGACAGCTTATGTCACATTGCCACATGAGACAGTAGATATTGGAATCATGATCGGAAATCGAGCCGTCTGGGGCCAAGGAATGGGGCAGGATGCATGGGGCACGCTACTCGACTGGTTTATAGAAGAGCGGCGAATCAGAAAGGCAACAGCAGGGGCTTTGCGAAGCAATTCCGCTATGATTCGAATTATGGAAAAGTCAGGTATGAACTTGGAAGCGACACGAGTGAAGCACGAGTTGCAAGATGGTACACCGCAGGACATCTTGTATTATAGTAAATTCTGTCATTGTAAATAATCAGCGAAGATTTATTTTACTAGCTGAAGTCAACGAAAGTGATGTAGAGACAATAACATCAGGAGAGTGCGAGTGCCAATATGTTCCCGCTAGATACATACCGTAATTTTAGGCAAAGGGCTTTTGAGGTTTACTATAGGCTTAGACACGCTGGATGGACATTTTGGAAAAGATTTCCAAGTTTAGCGATTGCTGGTCATGTTACCTTGCCCAATAGCTTTAGCTTTAACGAACTTGAAGCGGAACCTAGAGGCGTGCAGGCTCCTGACGGCCGCTATTTTAGTTCGGTAAATTCATTAGATGTTGAGCAGCTGCCTTCAGCTATTATTCGTGCGATCAAAAATTACGACAGTGTGTTAAGGCTCTATTTGGGTGATCATTATCTTATAAATAACCCGAATGTCTGGAGGAATCACACGATCCCAAAAGAGTTTAGAAATATGGAATTGTTTAGTCAGCACTGGCATTACGATAAGGTCGTCGATTTCAGAAATATTCAGCTATTCATTCTGTTAGGAACTGTTACCGATGAGGACGGTCCTCTTGAGTTTGTTGTCAATTCGGACGAGCAAAAAGTGATGCGCAGCGTATTAGAAAGGAATAATATCGATCTGACAATCGAGGCAAAAAAGCTAACAGGAATACGCGGAGATAGTTTTTTGTTTTCTACTGGATCCACACCGCATCGGGCAGGTATTCCAAAAGAAGGTCATATTCGAGACATGTTTAGTGTCGGTTTTTTTCCCGCTTATACGAAAATTGGACTGCCATCTGAATTGTTACTTAGAGACATGAACTGACTATGCGTTCTGTCATTATTCGTGTTGGCAGCGCTATCAACTGCGTTCTTCTAGAAACACTCGACGTTAGAACCGTTGACTTGGCCATCTTTTATGAATGAAGTACTGTTGATTGACCCATCGATTGAGCTGCTTTCTAATTTCGAAGACGACTCATCAATAGCTTTCTATTCTGGAAAATCTGTTTTTCATTGGGAGGAAAAAGCGACCCAGCGAAACTCACGTCGAATCAACTACCCTAAAGAAATAGGCAAAGATGCAAAAATTGGTCAAATAAGGCGAAAATTAGAGTGGTCAATGCCAATTTGGTATCGATGGATGGGGAAGTCTGAGGACTATGACCTGTACTCTAGGACGTGCTTGTTATTTATCCTCGATTTGGCGCAATATCTCCAAGAGCTAAAAGTTAGGTATGTGATTTTTAGTACTGGTGTCGCTCATCATGTCGAGTATTCTCTGATTGAGGCTGCCTGCCAAGCAGCGAACATCCCACAGATATTTTTGTATGCAATGCCATTTGGCCGAGAGGCTAGGCTTCTGCCATTGATTCAAGAAGAAGGTATAAGTGATCGAAAACTGCTCGCATTGAGCCTATCAAAGAACAATTCTGAAGATAGTGTTAAAGAATATTTAAAAAATTTTTTGGGCGGCTATGTTCCAACCGCAAATGAAAAGATTGATTGGCAGGCTACGAGCTTAATACACGCAATCTTCCAAGTTCTCTACATAGAGCTAAAATCTATTGTCAAAAAAATCATTCGCTGGGATAAGGGGGTTGTAAAGGACGCGATAGATCAACGTTTAGACTACGACTGGTCATCACTCATAGGCTTGGTCAATCGACAAAAACAAGCACTCAGTTATTACCTAACTAAAACTGTAGATTGTAGTCGTGTCGATGCTGTTATCGCCAAAGAGGGAAGGGTACCAACGATATTCGCACACTATCAGCCTGAAGCAACCACATTCCCTGAGGGTGGCAACATTGCCAACCATATTGATATTGTCCTTGAAATACGTAAGAAAGGGTACAGCGGCACTATTTTTTATAAGGAGCACCCGGGGAGTTGGATTTATTATTCAAAAATAACGGGGGTTTCCAGAGTCGGATTATGTCGTTCTATTGAATACTACAAACAGCTGGAGTCACTTGGCTGTGTTTTTCTTGAAACCTCGTTCAAGTTGCAGTCGAATTATATCCACAGTTTGTTTCCCGTGACGATAACAGGTTCAATAGCTATTGAAAGAAGTTTAGCTGGGTTTGCAACTTGTTGCGCAGGTCAACCCTGGTTTAAGAACGCTCCAGGGGTATACGGGTTTGATGAGACGTTTGGGGCAAACGGTATCTTTGCTGATGTAAATAGATGGTACGATGTAGACAAGCGCGGCGAAGAATGGTTTGTTTCGAATCTTACTTATACTACCTTGACGAATATATATGGTATAGGTACGGGCCTACCGTCTAGTTCTGCAGATAAAATAGCAGATTACCTGGATGAATTTGAGAATTTGGTCAAAGGGTTGTCAGATGAACGGGGTTAAACATGATAGTGTCAAAAGTCCAAATTGATTAGACTGATTTTGAGTAAGTTACAAAATTTTCTTTTCTCGCTGCGATTTAGAGCAAATCATTCTGTTTGGCGTGGAATTGTTCGTGCAGATGGTATTTCGATCAAAAATTGTAGGTTTGGAAATGGCTTTGCATCCCGTGGATCTATAGCTGTTTTTATGAGTCGTGTTGAATTCGGAGAGCATTGCGCAGTAGCAAAGTCAGCTGAGATTGGAGCCGCTAACGGAGGTGAAATTCTTGTAGGTCGCGCAGTCACCTTTGGGCCGCGGACAATTGTAAGTACCTCCGGCGCACGAATAAGTATTGGAAGTAAGACCTCTTTCTTTAGCGATTGTATCATTTCCGGCATGGTTTCCATCGGAGACGGCTGCCTTTTCGCAAACAATGTTACTGTTTTAACTGGGACACATCAAATTTACGGCGATGGCACAATTCGTGAAAACGATGCGAAATTCCTAGGAGATAAGCCTAATGAGCAATTGAATCAAGTTGTAATAGGAGACGATTGCTGGTTAGGGGCGAATGTTGTCATTCTGCCGGGTGTCAATCTTGCGAGGGGGGTAGTGGTAGGTGCGAATTCTGTTGTGACAAAAAGTTTCCCTGAGTATTCGATACTAGGAGGTGTGCCTGCGGCAATCATTGGATCAAGACATTCTCAAAAGTGACTATCGGAACATCGAAAGCCGCCTAAATTTTGTATTCAGCAACTAAGTCCTTTAATCAATTGGCTCTGGAGTAACTTTGGTCCCTAATCTAGTTAAAAATATCAAACAGGCATGTAAATTTGCTGTTAGAAAAGTCAGAGGTGGAGGTGGTGCTGAGGCAAATAAACCGATCTATTCGCTCACTTCTGGCGATGGTTTGCGTATTCACCTCGGCGCAGGCCCTATTAACATTCAAGGCTGGATTAATATTGATGCGCGCGAAGCGTCACATATCCATCTGCAAGCGAGTGGCTTCGATCTCAAAGAGTTTACAGATGGCGCTGTCAGCGAAATCTATATGTGTCATGTGCTTGAGCATTTCTCTTTCGAAGAGACAAAGACTGTACTAAAGACGTTACGCGAAAAACTTAAGGTCGGTGGAGTGTTGCGACTATCTGTTCCTGACTTTAGTCAGTTGGTAGCCATCTACCACGCTAGTAATAACGATCTTGAGTTGATAAAGATGGCGCTGATGGGGGGGCAGGACTACGAGTACAATTTTCATAAGTCTGTATTCAACGAGAAGCTGTTGTCAGACCTGCTTGTGTCTTGCGGATTCGAGTATGTTCAGACTTGGAGTACTTTGGAGGATTTCGGCGTTGATTTGGGAGATTGGTCAAACCAGGGCTTTGAAACCTCACAAGGTAATATTCCAGTCAGTTTGAATATCAAAGCCATAAAGGCATAGTGCTCTATGTCGGCCGAATCTGTTTGTGGAAAAAAATCAATTTGTATCGTTGCATCTACGCTTCCTGCGGCGTTTCTCGATTCTCAGAGTAAATCGCTCGATATTATTGAAGTGATTGTTTTGAGTGCGAATCTAGAACTCTCATATCGTGTGTTAGCGGATAGATATCCAACTATTAGAGTTGTCTGTGCACCCCAAGGCTTGCTGGCTCAAAGTGTTTTTTTTGTGACCATTTTGCTGAGAGCTCGATTTAATGGCAATAGCATAGTATTTTTTCATGAGTGCGGTATTACGATCCTAGACTTACTACTCGTATTAATAAAACCTCAAGGATTTTATTTCCCTCAGGTTACGATGGGAGGGTGGGACGAAGTGAGGTTTGATCAATTTCCTAGACAAAAATTGACTTATCTAATTCGCGCGCTTGGGCTTATTCCTCTGTTCAAATTCTACCGATCTTCTTCGATTGGAGGTTCAGAGCCTGAGTATGTGATGTCGATAAGGAATTACCCAAAATCTATAGTGTCGAAAGACATTAAATTTGTACGAAATGTAATTGAAAAATCGAAGACCACTGCCGTCGAAAAATCGAACAAAGTGCTGTTTGTAACAGGGAAATCATGCGTGCCAGATGCCGCGCAAAACTTGTTATATATGAAGCTGATTAAAATTGCTCATTCAAAAGGCTACATGTGTTTGATCAAGGATCACCCCAATCCTGTTTATAGGCTCAATCTCGCGATAGAAGGTTCAACCAGTTGCGATCCTTTAATTCCATCGGAACTTATGCCGAAAGATTATCATCTAGTAGTAGGTGTTACTTCAACGTCCCTACTAGCCTATGACGAACGTTCAATTAGTTTGGTTAATTTGATGAGTGAGATGCTGCCAGAGGATCGAGCTAAGTACGTTAATCATTTCTATCAGGCTGCCCCAGACAATAGAATCAAATATATCAGTACGATTGATGAATATACAAAACTACTTTAATGGATTATGCAAATGAAAAACGTTTTGGTTACCGGAGCTGATGGTTTTATCGGTTCGCACTTAACCGAACTTCTTGTGAGGGAAGGTTTTAATGTTAAAGCATTGTCTCAATACAATTCTTTCAATAGCTGGGGGTGGCTTGAGGATATCGATTGTCAAAAGGATGTTGAGATTCTGAATGGAGACGTACGCGATCCGCACTATTGTAAACATATCACTAAAGATATAGATATTGTATTTCATTTGGCTGCACTGATCGCTATCCCCTATTCCTACGTCGCACCAGACAGCTACGTGGATACTAATGTCAAGGGTACCCTGAATATCTGCCAAGCGTCCATGGACAATGGCGTTGAACGTATCATTCATACCTCAACGAGTGAAGTTTATGGCACCGCGAAATATGTCCCGATTGACGAAGAGCACCCTCTGCAGGCACAGTCTCCTTACAGTGCGTCTAAGATTGCTGCTGATGCACTGGCTATGAGTTTCTTTAACGCCTTTAATCTTCCGTTGACTATAGCGCGACCTTTCAATACCTACGGACCGCGCCAGTCAGCACGGGCGGTTATTCCAACTATTATTAGTCAAATTGCCAGCGGCAAGAAGCAAATAAAGCTTGGTGACGTCTCTCCCACTCGCGATTTCAATTATGTGGCCGACACCTGCCGTGGCTTCCTTGAGCTCGCGCGCTGCGAAAAAGCCATTGGGGAAGTTGTTAATATCGGCTCTAATTTCGAGATTACTGTAGGTGAAACTCTGAATCTTATTCGCGAGTTGATGGGCAGTGACGTAGAATTTATAACTGACGACTTGCGCATCCGCCCTGAAAAATCAGAAGTTTTTCGGTTGTGGTGTGACAACACAAAAATTCGCGAACTAACTGGTTTCGAGCCACACTACAACATTCGTGATGGTTTAGAAGCAACGGTCGCATGGATTACGCGTCCTGAAAATTTAGCGAAGTACAAGACTGATATCTATAACATTTGAGCCTGTCATGTTTGAGTCACTGATCCAATTTGTTCGTGAACAATACAAAACAAATGAATACATTCCGCTTCATGCGCCGGTTTTCGCAGCGCGTGAGAGTGAATATGTTCTAGATACAATTTCCTCCACCTTTGTTTCTAGCGTGGGCACCTATGTCGACCGTTTTGAAATCGACATGGCTAATTATACTTCCAGTCCTCGGGCGATTGCTGTCGTTAACGGTACGGCCGCTCTGCACATTGCTTTACAGCTAGTTGGGGTGAAGTCAGGTGACTTAGTCATCACACAACCGCTCACTTTTGTCGCAACGTGTAACGCGATTAGGTACTGCGGTGCCGAGCCAGTTTTTGTGGACGTTGACCTGCATACACTCGGTCTCTCTCCGGCTGCAATGGCCTATTGGTTGGAAGAGCACGCATTGATCGATACTGATGGTCTGTGTCGGACTAAAGCTGACGGGCAGGTGATACGTGCTTGCTTGCCAATGCACACATTCGGTCATCCAGCCGACCTTGATGGTCTCATGGCAGTTTGCGAACAATGGAACCTAATGCTGGTGGAAGATGCCGCCGAATCGCTTGGCAGTCTTTACAAGGGGCAGCATACGGGTACGTTGGGTGCGCTAGGGACGCTGAGCTTCAACGGTAACAAAATCATCACTACTGGTGGTGGTGGTATGATTCTTACAAATGAGGAGCTTGGTACTCATGCCAAGCATCTGACAACAACCGCTAAGAAAGCCCATTCATTCGAATATATACATGATGAGGTGGGTTATAACTATAGACTTCCTAACCTTAACGCTGCGTTAGGTTGCGCGCAATTAGAGCAACTGGAAGGTTTTATTGCTAGAAAGCGAGTGCTCGCTGCTCGGTATACTGAAGAGCTAGAGGGAAGTGATTTACAGTTTGTTCTGGAGCCCGAAGATTGCCGCTCGAACTACTGGTTGAATGCTGTGCTATGCGAGAACCGCTTGCAGAGAGACTCACTACTGAAAGCTACAAATGAACAAGGCGTTATGACTCGGCCGGTATGGGCCCTCATGAACCATCTGTCAATGTACGCAAGTTGTCACCGTGGTGAGTTGGCTAATGCTGAGTGGCTAGAAGAGCGACTCGTCAATTTGCCCAGTAGCGTGCTCAAGGATTTATAGAAATGGGTAATCGTATCGGTATTTTTGGTACATCGGGTATGGCGCTCGAAACTCGGGATATTGCTTATGATTTGGGTTTTTCTGTCGTTTTCATCGCGCGCGACCCTCTGGAGCTTACCGCATTCAGTCACGTGGGGGATACCATACTTGAATCGGATATAGAGAGATTCAGTGACATGCCCTATGCGATCGGTATTGGTGAGTCAGCTACACGTAAGAAGATAGCTGCGCGGTTTGCCGGAAAAATTCAGTTTACCAATCTGATCCACCCCACCGCCACATTCGGCCAAAATCAGCTTGAGGAGCTCAAATCCAGACAAGGCGTTATCGTATGCGCTGGCGTGCGATTTACATGCAATAGTTTGATCGGCAATTTCACCATTTTCAATCTTAACGCAACTGTCAGCCACGACTGTGTCATTGGCGATTTTGTGACAGTTTGCCCGCAGGCCTGTGTGCTGGGGAACGTCGAGGTTATGAGCGGTGCATGGATAGGCGCTGGGGCTGTTATAAATCAAGGTGATAACGATTCAAAACGAACTGTTGGTGAAAATTGCATGATCGGTTCTGGCGCTGTTGTGCTGAAAGACTGTAAGGCGAATTCAGTTTATGTAGGCGTGCCAGCTAGGTTAGTTTAGGGCGCAGATGCTATGTTAATTAAAGATTTAGGTTGCCACTCACAAAATTGAGAAATCTCAACTCATGCAGAATAGACTTGAAGCGTTAGATTGGCTGCGTGGTTTAATGGCCTTGTCAATCATGTTATATCATTTTGGGCCATGGCACGATTCTGCACACCCTATTGGTCGACTGGGTGTTTATGGTGTTTCGATATTTTTCATTTTGTCTGGTCTAAGCATGGCAATTGCCTATGATCGCTATGTTTTCTCGGATTTTAGAACGTCCACAAACTTCTTTATTCGTCGTTTATTCAGAATTTGGCCGCTTTTGTGGCTTGCTGTTGGTCTTGTCGTAGTCCCCACCTACATATGGGGCGAAGATCAATTTGGAAATGAGCCTCAAAATATTACGAGAATTTTACTGAACTTAACAACGCTAGCTGGCTTTGATGAGCAATATTCTTATATCAATCTCGGCGCGTGGTCTATAGGCAATGAGATGGTCTACTACCTCTTCACCCCAATTCTTATAGGTGCTTACCATTGGCGGAAGTCAGTCGGGAATCTGTTGACCCTTGCAGCTGCTGGAGTGGGCCTGCTATTTGCTTTTCATCTATTATCACCCTCAAACACTCTAGCATCTCAGTTCGCAATATACGTAAATCCGTTTAACAATCTTTTTCTGTATTGCTCTGGGTTGGCTATATACTTTAATTTTCGAGAACTGAAGATTCCAAAAAATTGGCATTGGCCGTCTCTAGTGCTTGTAACATCTATGTTTGTGTTCTATCCGGCGTCTGGCGATCAAATAAATATCACGACAGGCTTCAACAGGGTTGCAATGTCGGCTATTTCGATCGCTATTGTTATAGCGTTTTACAAGTGCGCGCCGATTACACCTAAGTTAGTTGGCCATTGGCTTGGCCAACTAGGTATTGCTACCTACGGCATATATCTGTTGCACCCAATAGTAATTTGGTATGTCAGAGGAGCCTTTAATATGTTTGAACAAATGCTGGAACTGGAAAGAATCCGGTACTTACCCACGCTGATTAGTATCGTCTTGACTATTTTTATAGCTTTGCAAGTATACAAATATCTGGAGACGCCACTGATTAGTCTTGGAAAGCGGCTCACAGCAGCTAAGTCAAAAAATATCGACAAGGCTAATTTAGAGGGCGCCAAATGAAGACTCTAATCATAGCCGAAGCTGGTGTGAATCATAATGGTGACATCAATTTGGCGAAGCAATTGATTGATGCCGCGGCAGACGCTGGTGCCGACCTTGTGAAGTTCCAAACCTTCAACGCTGATCGGCAGGTGACACGATTAGCAATAAAGGCTGATTATCAATCGCAGAACACTGGGAGTGATGAATCTCAATATGAAATGCTGCGTAAGCTTGAGCTTACCGAAGAAATGCACCATGAACTTATCGCCCATTGTAATATGCGCAATATCGGCTTTTTCTCCACAGGTTTTGATATTGCGAGTATCGACTTACTGTTGAGTTTAGGGCAGGATCATTTCAAAATACCATCTGGAGAGATCACAAATCTACCTTTCTTGCGTCGTATAGGCCAAGCTGGAAAAAATGTAATTATTTCTACAGGCATGGCCAATTTAGGTGAAATTGAAGCAGCTATTGAAGTGCTGGAATCAGCGGGAACTCCACGTACCTGCCTTACCGTTTTACATTGTACTACCGAATATCCTACGCCGATGGTTGAAGTGAATTTGCGTGCTATGCAAAGTATTCAAGCGGCTTTTCGCGTAGCCACGGGTTATTCGGACCACACGCAAGGAATAGAGGTTGCAATTGCAGCGGTCGCGATGGGGGCAACTGTAATCGAAAAGCATTTTACCTTAGATAGAAATTTACCTGGACCTGATCACAAAGCAAGCCTCGAACCCAAAGAACTCATTGCTATGGTGGCCGCGATTCGCAATATCGAAATAGCATTGGGCGATGGTGTTAAACGCCTGACTGCTAGCGAGGCTCGAAACAAATCCGTAGCCCGAAAATCACTGGTCGCTAGTCAGTCGATCCAGCTTGGCGAAGTTTTTTCAGCAGAAAACCTTACTACGAAGCGCCCAGGTTCAGGTGTTTCGCCGATGCGTTGGGACGAGGTTATGGGGAAAAAGGCACAACGTGAATATGGGCCCGATGAGCTGATTGATTTCTAATTGAAATTTCATGAGTGTATAAAATCTACCACAGGGGCTGATCTGTAGTCACCATGAAACATTGAGAGTGTGAGTGACGTTTTTGCATTCTAGTCGTTCAGGTAGAGTTTAAATATATGAGAAAAATTTGTATTATCACCGGTACTCGTGCGGAATACGGTTTGCTGCGCTGGGTTATGCAGGGCGTCAAGGACGATCCTGAGTTAAAGCTTCAGATTATTGCCACGGGTATGCACTTGTCGCCCGAGTTTGGTCTTACATATCAGGCGATTGAGCAAGATGGCTACTTGATAGATCGCAAAGTAGAAATGCTGACGAGCTCAGATACCGCTATTGGTATCGCCAAGTCCATGGGTTTAGGCTTGATTGGGTTCGCAGATGCATTACATGATTTACAGCCAGATTTAATTGTGGTGTTGGGTGATCGATTTGAAATATTTGCAGCGGTATCTGCTGCCTTGGTAGCCTGCATTCCAGTAGCACATTTGCACGGGGGTGAAACGACAGAAGGAGCTTTTGACGAAGCGCTTCGACATTCACTTACCAAAATGTCTCACCTGCACTTCGTAGCAGCGGAAGCCTACATGCAACGAGTGATTCAACTAGGCGAACAACCTGAACGAGTATTCTTGGTAGGCGGACTTGGTATTGACAATATCAAACGATTGAAACTCCTCAATCGAAAGGCACTTGAAGCCTCTTTAGATTTCAAGCTGGGGCCTAAAAATCTATTGATCACCTTTCATCCTGTTACACTTGAGGAGTCTTCAGCCCCTGACCAGATGCAAGCACTGCTGGTGGCTCTCGCAGGTCTGGAAGATACGAAACTCATATTTACATTGCCCAACGCGGATACAGATGGCCGTGTGCTGATTAATATGGTTGAGCAGTTTGTTAGGCAACATCCCAACGCTTGTGCGTTCAGATCGCTTGGGCAACTGCGCTATCTTTCATGCGTTGCTCAAGTTGACGGTGTGCTCGGTAATTCTTCTAGTGGGCTGGCAGAAGTTCCTAGCTTTAAAAAAGGCACGATCAATATTGGCGATCGGCAGCGTGGTCGCTTACAGGCTGCGAGCATCATCAACTGTGAGCCGAAAACGGAGAGTATCGTAGCAGCGTTGGCAAAGCTCTATGACATCGAATTTCAGAGAGGTCTAAAGCAGACTATAAACCCGTATGGTGAGGGTGGTGCCAGTGATAAAGTGGTGGAGATTATAAGGCGTTATGATTTGTCTGGGATCGTCAAGAAAGCGTTTTATGACCTGTAGGAAGTATACGATGACTGGAGATACTAATTGAATTCATCTGAGCAACAGTGGCGTCAAGCCATCCTGCCAGCGAACGCTAACATTGCAGATGCCGTTCGAAACCTGGACGAGACTGCGCTCAAGATTGTTATCGTTGCAAATGTGGAGGGTGTGCTTCAAGGTACTATTTCTGATGGTGATATTCGGCGTGGTTTGCTCAAGGGCCTTGATCTCACTAGTCCTATCACTGCTGTAATAAATCGAAACCCGATGGTTGTGCCGCCCGAGTTAGGGCGTGAATTAGTACTAAACCTAATGTTGGCTAATAAAATTCAGCAAATTCCCATAGTTGACGAACAGCACTATATCGTGGGCTTGCATCTCTGGAATGAGATCACCACCCTTCCAATGCGTTCCAACTTAATGGTCATCATGGCTGGTGGAATGGGTACGCGTTTAAGACCGCATACGGAAAATTGCCCTAAACCCATGCTGAATGTCGCTGGAAAGCCGATGCTGGAACACATCCTTGAGCGGGGGAAGTTGCAGGGCTTTCGCCATTTTGTTTTTGCAATTAACTATTTGGGTCACGTAATAGAAAACCATTTCGGTAACGGCGAGCGCTTTGGTGTACAGATTGATTATTTGAAAGAGGATGCAGCATTGGGAACTGCTGGTGCGCTAAGCCTACTAGGTTCATTGCCGAAAGCTCCATTTGTCGTAAGTAATGGAGATGTGATTAGCGATATTCGGTACGGTGAATTACTTGACTTCCATGTTCGGCATGGTGCAATTGCGACGATGGCCGTGCGCACACATGAATGGCAACATCCGTTTGGGGTAGTACAGACAAAGGGTATGGAGATTGTCGGTTTTGAAGAGAAGCCGATTTCACGCACTTATATAAACGCGGGTGTTTATGTAATAGAGCCATCCGCATTAGCGCTATTGTTGGCCGACGAGCATTGTGGCATGCCAACTCTGTTCGATCGTCTACATGCCAAGGCGCAGCGCACGGTTGCGTACCCGATGCACGAATCGTGGCTGGATGTTGGTCGCCCCTCTGATCTAGTATTGGCGCAAGAAAGTCTCAAGACAACGAAGTGAACTTCGTTTATATGTTAAATTTAGTTTATACAATTGAGTGTTCGTGTCACCGAGTGACTTGCTACGCGCGGTCTTTGTTAAAAAATATAATCAGAGATGAAGTAGCTGTGTTATGTTTCAGAAAAACTGGGGCCCAAGGCTTGGGTAAGGGGTACTAGCGCTCTTTCGGTATTTTTGTGCAGGGCCATGGCCTTACTTGCAAGTGATGCTTAGACAATATCTGCAAGAAGAGCGCGATAAACGCTGCTCTTTTAAAATTATAGTAATGACATAAGTTATTAGTAGGAACTTCGAACGACTATGCCGCCAGAAAGCTTAACTAATGTCCCCCACCCGCATCGGAACAATGGTGTGCTTGCGCTAATTACCGCAAGAGGCGGTTCGAAGGGCCTGCCTCACAAGAATGTGTTAGATGCTGGCGGCAAGCCGCTTATCGCTTGGTCGATTGAAGCAGCGCTTAAGTCAGAGGTAGTAGACCGCGTTGTTTTGTCATCCGATGATGACGAGATTATGGAAACGGCTAAGGCCTGGGGCTGCGACGTACCGTTCAGGCGTCCGACTGATTTAGCAAGCGATACAGCGACTTCAATGGCCGTTGTTTTACATACATTAGCTCAGTTAGCCGATTATGAGTATGTTGTCCTCCTGCAACCTACCTCACCCTTGCGGACATCTGCTGATATCGATGCCGCATTTGCGCTAATGACTTCTACTGGTGCGCCAAGTTGCGTTTCTGTATGCGAGGCTGATCAGTCGCCATACTGGATGTTCCGCGTAGAAAGAGGGGGTAAGTTAGAGAGTTTGCTGTCTGAGGAGATCACTGTAACCAGACGTCAAGATCTACCACCTATATATGTGCTCAACGGAGCGATTTACATAGCTCGTGTAGACTGGTTGCTAGAATCACAAAGTTTCCTTGCTGAAGGTTGTGTTGCTTATCAAATGCCCAAGGAACGCTCTATCGACATCGATAATCGAGAGGATTTTGAGGCCTTTCGTCGAATCGTCGAGGCTGACTAGTTTTTTTTTAAGAGAAAATCAAAAAATTTTAAAGGCAAAGTCAGAGATGCAGGCCGGTGTTAGTTTGAGTGTTCATTTAAAATATTTGGCGTATCGATTTCTTAATTGCTGGTTAAGTCAATCTATCGAGATAGGATTATTGCCTCAATGAGCGATACAGTTAATTCTGTGCCATGGGTAACTGTTGTAACTGTTGTTTACAATGGTGCGGAGTTCATTGAGAGCACCATTCTTAGTGTGTTAGGACAAACTTGTAAAAATATTGAGTATGTCATTATCGATGGAGGTTCGTCAGATAAAACTGTTGAGATTATTAAAAAATATGAATCGAAGATTCATTATTGGATAAGTGAAGACGACGCTGGTATCTACGATGCAATGAATAAGGGAATTAATATAGCAAAAGGCTCTTGGATTAACTTCATGAATGCAGGTGATACTTTTTCGTCGGAGTCTGTAGTTGAGGATATATTTTCACTAGATCATAGCGGCTCAACGATATTATATGGGGATACCGAAGTCATCTATCCCAGTTTCTCGCGTTTAGCCAAAGCAAGAGATATAAAAAACATTTCTAAGGGCATGCCATTTTCCCATCAAAGTAGTTTTGTTAAAACGGATTATCACAGACAGCATAAATTTAACATTAAGAACCGTATCGTCGCGGATATGGAGTTTTTCATGTCTGCTCATTGTTCTGATATTGTATTCAAGTATCTATCAGTTACGATATCGAAAGTCACAAGCGGTGGAGTGTCAGATATTAACCGTTTAACAACCATAATTGCTTGGTGGCGAACGAGTGTCACACTGGGTTCGTCTAATTTAATAGCCCTGCATTTCGGTTTTATAATGATTGACTGCTTCGCCAGAGATATGCTGAAAAAGCTGCTACCGCGGTGCGTTGTCTATATGCTCCAGAAAAATCGATAGTTAAAGAGTTGGTTTGAACGTGAATTGTGCTCACCAGTCGGGTGTAAAATAGAAAAGTACATTCTCTATTCGTTTCTAGTCGAGATGACCGAACAACGATAGTAAGTATAGAGCGTGAATAGGTTGTTATAGGTAGGTGCCGTTATTGTGGAAATGTATAATGTGTCGATGAATGTAGTTAGAGATAAAGCAAGGCTAGCGGCAAGAATGGCGGTTTGATTTTCGAGACGCTTTAAAAATTCAACTCGAGCTAAATGTTTCCTTCATGCAAAAATTTAACCGACTACGTATATCGATAGAGTCTGCGACAATATATTCGACTTCGTTCTTGGTGTTTTTCCTCAGCGTGTTATTCGCGCCAATGTATACTGGAGGAGACCAAGTTGCATATACTTCAGCATATAGTGCAATAGCAGGTTCTGATTTTATAGCTGGATTTGTAATTTATAAATCGATAATAGCGACCGTCGAACCGATGCACTATACGGTCGCTTGGCTGTTTTCATCAGTGATGGCGGTCGACAAAATAATTGCCATGTCAGTGTTGAATGGCATTTTGGCAATTTTGTTTCTAAAGGTAGTAGTGAGACTCGGCGGTGCTCTTTCGATAGGTTGTTTTTTGATTCTCACTAACTTCTATTTTTTGGTGATGTTCTTTACTGCAGAAAGGCTGAAGATTGGGTTTTTGTTCTTGCTATTGGTACCACTACTTCAACATAAACCCAAGGCGTCATATCTATTTTATCTATTTTCAGTACTATCGCACGTTCAAATGTTGCTGTTGCTGATAGGGCGGGAATTTGAGCGCTTTACAACTGCATTCACAAAGTTTATCAAGAGATTAAAGTTCAGGGTTTCCCAAATATCTTATGTGGTGTTAATTGGTTTTCTAGCTCTGCTATTCTTGCTAGCGTTTAGTGATTATCTTCTATGGAAAGTCCCGCAATATATGAAGGGATTCAGTTTTCTTTCAATATTAAAGACCTCACTATTTCTGTTTCTAACCTTAATTTACTCCAGGGATAGGGGCGGCAGTATTTTAATCTTTATTCCAGTGCTAGTCGCTTCGGGTTTGCTTGGCTCCGACAGAGTTGTCATTATGGCATATTCCATTTTTTTCTATACTGCTATCCAGTATAAGGGTGGTTTCAATTTTGGAATAGCATTAACGTCCTTGTATTATGGCTTAAAATCGATAGGGTTTGTTTTCAATGTTTTCAACACAGGGCAAGGCTACTCATAAACTGAACTCACTAGATAACTGATCCGACAAGGCGGTAGAAGGCTGATATGCTCGCCGTGATATTGACTGTCTCAAACTATAAGACTAATTGTAGGCACAGAAAGAAACCGGATCAACTGTCTAACAGACGAATATGGGAATTATGGCATTACGTTTGTTGATAAATAAAATGCCATCGGTTTTAAGTAAAATGTATAAGCCTTGTGGACATAACCAGATGATGCAGTTAGTGCGAGGAGTCGGATGTAAACTTACGCACACTTACGATCCTGTTGTAATTATTGCGCGAAATACCACTATGCTTACAAACATGCCAGAGGCCTAGAGAAATCCCCTGCGGTTAGTCCTAAAGGCTAAATTGCCCCCATGTTCGTCTTTACAAAACTGGATTTCCCAATGATTGAAGCATCCTCTCCAGGCGCATTAGTGCGGTTACACCTGACTAATGTTAATGGTGCTGGAGCATCGCAACTTCTTTTGTCACTGTTGCCGGCGCTAGAGAGTGACCTAGATGTCGTTATCGAGTCTATAGACTTGCCGGATCGTGGTATCTTATCAACATACACTAGCGCGAATAACGCTGTTGTTGAAGTCTATAGGCGGCATTTACCCAACGCTCTATCACGATTGCTGGAGTGTACTTTGAGAGCTAAACAGTTCGATGGCGACTCACCGCTATTCGTTTTAGGAGACTTGCCGTTGCGCTGCCGTGGACCGCAGGTGGTGTTTGTGCAGCAGTCTAATCTGGTACGATCCTTTAGATTCAATTGGCGATTGAGTGAAATCATATACATTCTGGCCCGAGCTATCTTTAGGATAAACCGTGGTCGAGTGAAGGCCTTCATCGTTCAGACCGATGTTATGCGCGTTGCGCTAGAACGCTGTTATCCAGATCTAACTGGTCGTGTGCATGTAATTGCTCAACCGGTGCCATTATGGCTACTTAAGAGTGGATTGAGTCGAAAAGCTCGTGTGGATTCGGCCGCGAAACGACTCAGGCTAATCTATCCGGCTGCTGATTATCCTCACAAGAATCATGCTCTTCTATCTCGTTTTGATATGCAATCAAATTGCCCAGTTGAACAGTTGATTGTGACGCTGAGTTCTGAGTCTCATCCAGCGCCGCATTTGGCGTGGGTAGAATGTACAGGATTTCTTTCGCCTCAGGATATGATCGAAGCCTATTCTCAGGTCGATGGACTTGTGTTTCTGTCGAGGGAGGAGAGTTATGGCTTTCCACTTGTAGAGGCAATGTACGTCGGTCTGCCGATCATCTGCCCAGACCTCGCCTATGCGCACGTTCTCTGCGGTGATGAGGCAATCTACTTCGACCCGGATGACTCGGAATCGCTACTAGCGGCATTTCTGGATCTCCAATCTCGCCTCGACAAGGGTTGGTGGCCGGACTGGGAGGACCGGTTGGTGAATATCCCTCAAAATTGGGAGTCGGTAGCCAGTAGAATGCTTGATGTGGTTCGAGGGTCAGATACTAGAAGTGTTTGATTTATTATTTCCCTGATGTTCCAAATAGGAAGAGAGTTGAATACCCTAGAATGCTAGTTGTTATAGCAAGTTAGCATTGCGTGTCGATAGTTAAGATAGAACGTTATAATTTTTTCGGTACTAGGGGGGATATAGTAATAGGTTGAAGACGAAAATGTCAATATGCTTCACCGTAGTCGCGTTTAGTCGACCTGCTTTGCTCATTTTCGAAATCGGTTTTTAAATCGGGAAGCCCTCAACAACTTCTTCTGAAAAAGCTGGCGCAGATATTTTTGTTAATTATATCGATCTGTTTCTTTGACAATGTATGCTTTTTCAGTGTCGTCTATTTCTGTGGGTATAATGTTGATGTCGATTTCATGGGTCATGATGCTGGTATAGAAAAGTATTATTTATGCTAAAAGATCACATGTGTTTTTCCTGTGTTATGGCTGATGAGTAAGGTGTATTCAAGAATAAATCTAGTGTGACAGCGCGCAAAGTTCATTGTAGTAGTTTTGGCGCTGATGGTAACTATAGTAATGATAATTAAACCAACAGATAAAATTGGATGAATGATGAAGAGTTCAGATTGGCAAAAGAGTATTGATGCGTCAGCTAGAGTGACTAGCAGTGCAGTTATGTATGCTCCTAATGGTACGGTAAGTATGTCTGAATCCAAATCTTTAGAGGATATTTTATGGCGCTAACAACGGTTATTACCGTATGTCATAACAGTAGTAAGACAATTAGGGATACTATAGATTCGGTAGCGATGCAAAGTGTCCCTGTAATGCATCTTTTTAAGGACGGTGGTTCAAGTGATCTGACAGTCAATATTATCTCTTCATCAACACATCCATTGAAGTTGGTGGAAGGCAAGGATGGTGGGATTTACGATGCTATGGGTATCGCTCTAAATTTAGTCGACACGCCATATTTTGTATTCCTGAATTCGGATGATTATTTTGTTTCTGCAGAAATTGTGGAAGCCGTGGAGCAAGAGTTTTCTAGGTCATCAGCGGATGCGGTTATGTGCGGTATACAGATGGTCAATCAGGAGGGTAGGGTCGTCCGAAAATGGTCAGCAAAATCGTTATCCAGGCTTAATGTTTTTACTCCTCAAATAGCTCATCCCGGGCTATTCGTTAGGACGGCTTTCGTGAGATCTAGAGGAATATCCATAGATCCGGAGCTGAGAATAGCCGCGGATTTAAAGTTTCAACTTCAGTTGATGGAGCAAGGCGCTATTTTTACTAAATTGGACGTTATCTCTACGACTATGCGAATGGGTGGCGCTAGTACCTCCTCGTTTAAAAGTATGAGTTTAGGGTGGTTAGAGAGTTTTCGTGTTTATAATGAAGTGGTTGGTCGTGGTGGTTTGTTGTTTACCTTTTTCAAGGTCGTCAGAAAACTACTTGATGTTCGTCTTAGGTGACCTTGAGATGGGCTTGTAGAGTAATCTTCGCCCGCAGTAGTCTTGCTCAAAAGTAGATTTTCCTCCTAGTATTTGTGCAGAAACTTCTTCATGAATAGATCACGATTTACAGACTGTCAGATGCCAACTACTTTAAGACAGGTCGAAAGTGGCGAGCGCTGTACCAGCCCCGTGCCGGGAGCATGCCGGCTGCGCCTTCATGCGCTGCCGTAGATCCTCGTCGTAGTTTGGCGGGGCCCAGTATCGGTGAGAAGTGCAGCTAACACCGGCGAGCCGACAGGCCGCTTGCTGGCTTAGCTGATAGGCCTCAATCATACGTTTGTCAGCCTGCTTTCGAGAAACAGACTTCACTACTCTTTTGACAGTACATCCTTCATGGTCTCAACGTCGAGCAATTTCTCGATAAGTAGCTTCTTAAGCTTATCATTTTCGTGCTCAAGCTCTCGTAGCCGCTTCGCTTCATTGACCTCGAGGCCTGCGAACTTGCTGTGCCAGTTGTAAAACGTGCCCGACCAAATGCTAAGCTGTCGATAAAGGTCATCGACCTTGGTGCCAGCCTCGTGCTCCTTGAATGTTCTGATAATCTGCTATTCGGTGTATTGCTTCTTCATGTGGAGACCTCCATTTCATAAGAGTAAACGGAAAACCTCATATTCGTTATGTTTCTAATTTAGGGGGGAAAGGTCACAAGTTGTACGATTAGAATTTATACAGCCCGACAACCCGCAACAGAATGCGTATGAGGAACGTTATAACCGAACTTTAAGATGAGATTGGCTGACGCATCATTTGTGATAGTCCATTGGATAGGCACAATAGTGTCCGACCAACTGGTTGTGGAGCTATATATAGCGAACGGTCAAATAAAGCTATTGGAGGTATAACGTCGAAACAAAGCCTAGCAATGGCGGCCTAAACGTTACTCATAAGTTTGATGAGTAATGTCGGGGTTGGCATATCTATGAGATGCCTTGTAGTATAATATCCTTCGAATTTCAGAGAAGTACGTATGAGCCATAGCTCGTTAAGTATTGCAAAAAATGTATGCGTTGTGATTCCGATGCATAACGAGGAACAGGTAGTTGAGTCAGTTATAGCGAATTTGTCTCGCGCGTTCGATAATATATTAGTCGTAAATGACGGTTCGACTGATAACTGTAAGAATATTGTCTCCAATCTGGGTGTTACCGTTATCAATCATTGTATTAACTTGGGGCAAGGGGCCGCGATTGCCACAGCTTTTAGTTATCTGAGAGAGTATGCACCATCGAATATTATCGCATTAGTAACATGTGATGCTGATGGTCAGCATTCTTCAGAGGATATTCGCTCCTTCGCCCAAGAGATTCTTACTTGTGATGAAGAAGTGATTTTTGGCAGTAGATTTCTTGGTTATGAAAAAAATATTCCTTTCGTCAGAAGGCATGTGCTTGCGCTGGCTGCACGCTTAACAAATTTTTTAACCGAAGTTAAACTTACAGATACGCATAATGGTATGAAGGCGATGAAATTATCCGCTGTTCGTAAGTTTGATATCGAAACACATGGATATGCGTTTGAGACAGAGTTGATAAGAGAAGTCGGAAGGCATGGAATTAAATATAAGGAGATGTCAACCAACACAGTTTACACATCTTATTCAATGAGTAAGGGGCAAACACTTAGAAATGGTCTTGTCATTTTGGAAGATCTAGTGCGATTAGTGAGTAGATAACGATGTTGAAAGAAGTAATACTGTTAGTTTTTGTGGTGCTTTTTTTTTACAGTTTGGTGCGCCCGTTTTCGAGTGCTTTCGCGAAACTTTTCATGTTGATCGGATCCGTCTTAGGGTTTGCTAGCGTAATCAGTGGGTCTTACATTGATTTGGTCGCAGATTATTTAGGCATTCAAGGCGGTGGGAGAGACCTGTATACATATATAGCCTTGGTTACAGCATTTCTTTTTATTTGCTATTCATGGGAGAAGTTTAAATCTATCGAGAAAAAAATGGCGATCATTGTACAAGAATTAGCTCTTGAGCAATCAAAGAGAGATACTTTGGGAAAATAAAATAACTATATCTTTTATGTATTGTGAAGGTAAGTTTGATCGTCAGATGCAGGCATTCAGAGGTAATTTTTGTGCTTTGTTCAGACAAACTTTGGAGCGCTAGAGGCGAATTATTTTTGATACTACACCCTCTTGAGTTATAAAAGCGATAGCCCAAGCAACAAACTATCCTTGAATAAGATATCTATCGCCATGACTGCTTTGATGTTGGCGTAACCGATAAAAACAAAGTGTGTGCTTAAATTTACAGTAAGGGTAGGTTGGGATTGTTAGTGTGATATATATTTCTTGCTTAATCTAAGTTTATTTCATTATCACTTTTGTGCGCGGTTGTTCCTGTAGCAAAGCCGTTTAATTATCAGGTTTCGCGAAGTGAATTATCTGACGATAGTAACCGCTATTTCATTGAATGTTATCAAGTACTCTATTTTGTCGTTAGTGAAATTATTGGGTGGGTAAGCTGAGAATGAAGTCTGCATTCAGTACATGTGCGATAATATTTTCTGTGTTTTTTATGATTTCTCTTGGCTTGGGCTATGCGACGCTTAATAGATTTGATCCAGTCGCAATCGAAGGTCTAAGGGATATTGCATTTTATGCAGATGTAGTGAGAAATGGACCGGTTTTTCAGGACGAACAAACTGCGGGAATACAAAGAAGAATTCTGATGCCTGCGATCGGTCACTTAGTGTACGTTATGCTCCCTCATCTTGGTAGTTGGAACGCGATATCAGTTGCATTGCTTTTAGTTAATTCGGCTTTTACTGCACTTTCGGTGGTTCTGATATTCGATATGACCTATCGTTTTTACACTGACGTAAGCATCGCGCTAGTGGCAGGTTTTCTTTTTGTAACGAGTTTTTTCGTAACTAATTCCTATCTGGTAGGGTCCGTAGATGCTGCTTACGGTTTCTTTTTTCTCGTGTTATACAGTTCATTACTGAGAGAAAAATGGAACCATCTGCCGATTATCATGTGCTTTGGATGTTTGGCAAAGGAAGTCTTCTTGCCAGTAGGAGGAGCTTTCGTTCTGTTCGCCTTATTACATCGAGTGTTCACATTACGAGGTATACCTTGGGCTCAATTTGTGCCTGTTTTTCTTATGTTATTAAGTGGTGGAGTCACAATAGTTGTCACTAATTATTTTATTCTAGGCTCTATTTCCCCGCCCTGGGCTATGCTGCCCGTAGTCGATTCAGACGTTGAGCAATTTGGTTTTGACGTTGGTGTTTTCGTGGAATCAATAGCCCTGGAGTTGCTTAGGTTTTTCCTTAGTCTAGGTTTACTGGTTATATTAGGTCTATGTAGCATGCGCTCGCTTCCATTATGGTTTTTGGTGGGAAATTCCGGTGCTGTATTCATGGTGTTGTCTCTCGGTGCTTATATAAGCTTAGGTGGTGCTAATGTGACAGGAGCGGATTATGCTCGTTTTGTGTTTAGTCCAGCTGCACTATTGCTCTGCAGTGCGTCTGCTGCAACTTTATGTGGAATTAAATTGAAGTTTGGCAGGCACGCAAACGATACATCTACTTGAGTTAGTGTTGATCGGATCATTATTGAATCCTTAAAGCTAGTGTCTTGTAAAACGTCCGGCAAGACGACATCTTGCTGGCCGGCTTCTGCCTCCATCAATATTGCTAATATTTGTGTACTCGTAAACTATGATGTCTTCATGCAGAATCTTTCGTTAAATATTACGAGGAAATTCTACTGTCGAGCAAGACTACTGCGAGGGGGGGGAGAGTTCCACAATCTTGATAATTCTTCACCACAAAGATAACATCAGATCTGATAAATAGATGCAGATATGATTGAGGAACTCAGACATATAGGCCCATAAATTGCGTAATTAAGCAAGATTCGGAAACATGCAGAAAATAGTCTATATCATAGGGGCGTCTAGCCAGGTTGGTCGGGCTGCACGGGTGATTTTGTCGAAAGGAGATTGCAAAGTAATCGCTCTCAGCAGAAAGAAGATAGACTTATTTCCAAACGAAGAATTTAGGCAATTTCATTTGGGCCAAGAGATTGTACCGCTGGCTGGCGAATATGAGCACATTGTTTTCTATTTTGCGCACGATTTTTCCGACAGGAGATTCGACAAAGAAAATATCAATGCGGTCGGACTTGAGGAAGTAATCAATAGCTTCAAGGCCTCAAAAAGGAAGAGAATAATATTTTTATCGACTCCGGATGTTCACAATTCTAGAACTACTGTCTACAAATCTCAAAAGATGATAGCAGAATCTATGCTCAACTTGAGAGAAGATTTGATCGCAAGACCCAGTCTAATATTTTCGAATAGTAGCATGAAGGGATTTTTAAATGCATTGCCGAAATTCATTCCGATACCGGTCAACAACAGCAGAATCTCCCCGATTGTTGCCCCAGCTTTCGCAGAAAAGCTGCTGGATTTTGGCTTTGATAGCAGCACTAACGGGATAGTCCTATTTATAGGAACAGATCTTATTTCAGTGAGCGATTTCCTGAAGCGGCAATATGGCATCTATACTTTTCGATTGCCAAATATTTTGTGGCTTGGTTTAGTTTTGTTATTGAAATTGACTCAGATAACCACGCTATTTTTTTTAAGTGAACGAATTATGGGATACATATATCTCAAGGATATAGATCTTTTACACGAAGATAACGTGAAGAAAGTAGTGGTGCCATTTGGGTAGTATTGAGATCAACGAAGAAGGGTTACTGGACTTAAGCGCTCACTACGTAGTTCTCGGTTCGGGTCTCAATGCTATATCTACAATTCACGGTTTATTGGATGGTTCGACAGCCGAGAATAAGAAGATATACGTAATAGATGCAGGAATCACTAGAGCCAGCAAGCCAATCACTGAAAGTAATCGTAAGCCACCCATACCACCTTCTCCCAAGTTTAAAATAAGAAGCAATCGATACGTCTACGATAGTTTTGTAAGAAAGCTAAACTTGACTGAGAGTGGGTTTCAGGCAATTGGTTCGCTCGCAAAGGGTGGGCTTTCAAATATCTGGGGGGCCGGCATTCAGCCATACAATCAAAGCGAACTCTCTCAATTCCCATACTCTTACCAAGAGATCTTTGATATATACTCGAGAGTTTACAGGATATTGACTGATTCGAAGCTCGATAAATCGTTAGCGGCACAAGTTTATCATGAGAGTCATTCTTTTGTGACTTTCGATCCTCTTCTCGCAATAAACCTTAAGAATGGCAGCAGAAGATCCTGCCATTTGAGTAGTTGCGCTACAGGATGTGTTTACTGCAATAAAGATGTTTTTAACAGTGCGAAAGAATTAGATAACTTGGCAAGCTCAAATAAAATAGAATACTTGCCAGATTTTTATGTCGAGTCAGTGGTATTCGAAAGCGGGTATTATATTATTTATTGTAGCAGAGTTTCTACTAATGAAAGATTTAGAATAAAGGCATCAACCATTTATTCTTGCCTAGGTAGCATTGCTACGACAAAGGTGGCTCTGGGGTTACAGAAAAGGAACGCACAAGTCCCTCTACTTACAACACCTGGCGGGGCGTTTTTCCTTTATTCCTTTAAAAATTTTCATAATCTGGATCACCTGATTCTGTCGTCTAAAGCTTTTAGAGGTAACGCAGGCGACAATAGCTTCGAAGGAAATATATTTCCCATCTCCAAGAACTTGTTATGCACACACTTCGGAAGCGCTTTTGGAAGTTTCTTGGACTTTCTCTTTCGAGATTTGCTGTTTTCCAGGTTGTTTGTCGCTAATGTCTTTTTCGCGAGCGACCTGAGTTCCGCGTCGCTTGCCAGCATTAGCGACGAGATAAGAATCAGTGCAAGAATAGACCGAAAACTCAGATCAGCTTTTGCCAAAGCCCTCAGGGTCATCAAGACAGGATTGCTGTCGGAGGGCCTGTTAGTGCTGCCGTTCGGAAAGAAACTCCTTCGCCCCGGTCAGGATGTCCACTATGGTGGTTCGATACCCATGAAGAGGAATCCAGCGGAAAACGAATGTGATTTTGGCGGCGAACTTTTTGGCTTCAGGGGCTTTTACATAGCAGATTCAGCATCCATGCCCTTTTTGGCGGCCAAAGGTCACTCATTTAATTCAATGGTGAATGCATATCATATAGCGAGAGAGAGTGCTGCCAATAAAGTTGAAATGAACATCAACACACAATGAAGGACTTGTTAAACTATTATTTATTAACATTTGCTTTTTACTTAATAGAGATATTGCTATTTACAAATATATATGCCGTGTGGAAACACGATATTTTCTGGCTAAATATTTTGATCAGATTTACTTTGGCACTTGTTTTTTCAATAATTGTGAGGAATATTATTTTTAATGGAGTGAACCATTTCTATCTAAAATATTTTGTTTTAGTACTGTTTAATCCGCTGTTATCTTCCTCACTACTCAAGATTTCCACCATTATTTTCCCTATAGTTGGTGTAATTGTTTTGAAAATTCTTACAGATCTAGTTTCCTCTTTATTCATTTTTTTCACCCTGAAGAAATTCGCCTAACAGCACGACACAAAAAATTACGCCACTTCATTTTTCTAAATTTAGTTTAAGAGTGGTGTAGCATGATCTTTCCCCATCTTTAGTGCCATCTCTTCGATGAGAATTTTTCACTTTATGCTGCTTTCTGTGGGAGCACAACTGGTGGCAAATAGTTAAGTGAGTTATGCCGGCGAACTTGGTTGTAGCGCTCTCACCAATGATTTATTTCTACTCTCGCCTCGTTCAGCGATATGAACCAGTTCGCGCTCAATATTCCTTGCGGAACTTGCCGTTGAGGCTTTCGACGAACGCTTCTGAGTGGGTTCACGGTTGTATAAAGTCAAGTGTGATACCCGTCTCCTTCGGCAAAAAGAACATAGCGCTGTGATGGTTGCCGCTGTTCTAGCAGATCGTCGAGAAAACGAGGATTTATATTGCTGACGCTTAAAGTTTGCCAGCCTCGAGGTCAATGAAGAGAAGCGGCTACGAGGGTGTGTGCACGAAAATAGCAAGCTTAAGAAGCTGCTTGCCGAGCTGTTACGTAAGGTTTAGCCCATGAATGTTGTTCTGTCAAAAAAGTAGTAACGCCTGCTTCTCGGAAGCAGGCTGCCAAAAGCATGATCGAGGCCTATAAGCTAATCTAGCGATCGGCGTGTCGATTCGCTGGATTAGCCGAACTGCTTTCCGATACTGCGCCAAGCCAGAGTGCGACGAGGGTCTGCGGCAGCGCGTGAAGTTGCTGGCTGCGAAACCATCGTACACCCTACGGTAATACTAAATAGTTATAATAGAGAGGTGTTGATAGGGATGTTATTTTTAAAAAATGAGAGCGTAGATTTGCGAAATGAGTCATTTCTTGGAATGTATTGAATAAAGCTTTTTGTCACTGAAAAAAGTACTGTTAGGATCAGCGGTGCATGAGCCATTGAGGTATACTGAAGCCTAGCCGTTAGTTAGGCTGTGTAAACATAACTATTGTTATCATATAAAAACTAGGAAATACCATTGAAAGAAAAAGTCGCAATAATTGGTGGTTCAGGATTTGTAGGCAGCCGTCTAGCGCAAGAATTCAAGCGTGTAAACAAAGAGTACGATATATTCGATATAAATACGCAGATAGATGGCGATCGAGCTATCTATCTTGATGTTGAAGATCCGAGCTTGTTGGGTCAACTCGAAGGCTATACGGTTTTAATCAATTTAGCAGCTGTTCATAGAGACGATATACGTCCAGTGACACGATATGATGATGTGAATGTTCAGGGTGCCGTGAACGTTTGTAATGCTGCGCGCCAACAAGGCATTAACCGGATTATTTTTACTAGCTCTGTTGCAGTCTACGGTTTTGCTTCACCGGACACGCTTGAGAATGGTGAGCCAAATTTCTTCAACGACTATGGGCGAACAAAATATTTAGCAGAAAATGTATATAAAGCTTGGCACGCGGAAGATCCTGCTGCACGCACGTTGGTTATTATTAGACCTACAGTCATATTTGGTGAAGGAAACCGTGGTAACGTATATAATTTGCTGTATCAAGTGGCATCAAAACGGTTTGTAATGGTTGGTAATGGTGAGAACAGGAAGTCGATGGCATACGTAGGAAATGTCGCCGCCTTATTAAATTATACTTTAACATTCAATCCAGGTTTTCACCTTTTCAATTATATAGATAAGCCTGATTTGGATATGAACACCTTGGTGGCGATGGTGAGGCGGACTCTATTTAATAAAGATAACGTTGGGATCCGCATGCCGAAGATTGTTGGTATGGCGCTGGGTTACATTGCTGATATGGTTGCTCTTATAACAGGTAAAAAATTGCCTGTAAGTAGTATTCGTGTAAAAAAGTTCTTAGCGACCACTCAGTTTGCATCTTCGATCAAGGAAACCAAATTCGAAGCGCCGTTCTCGCTTTCCGATGGCTTGGCAAAGACTATAAGTTATGAATTTATGGAGGATAATTCGGACAAAAAGACCTATGTTTCAGAATAAAGTAACACTTGTTCTGAGCGGTAACCACGATGCGGATTCTATGGCAATTACAGAACGAGATTAGCCAGTAATCTGGATTATGTACAAAAGGAGGCAGTTAAGCATAAGTTTATTAATAAATTCAAACACGGGTCAGCTGCCAAGATAGATCAACTTAAACACGCCGTTTACCTGGAAACCTACACAAAGAATCTTCGTGCGATAGGGTAAGTCAAAACAAGTTGAATAAGACAAGTAAGGTAGAAAGTGATAGCGGTCTTTATAATTAAATGTAATACATTTTTTTCGCTCATCCAATTAGGCTAGATGTTGAGAGCCTGTTGAATTAATTTTGACATGCTGGATTCAAGATCTATATGGAAAGTAGACTTGGGAGACGTAATGCGGATAATAAAAAAAATCAATTTAAATAGCTTACCTTTGGAGAGATAAGTGTCTATTCTTGTGATGGCCAAACCAAACACAGCGATCGTAGATTCCTTGGTGCAAACTCATTTCGATGAGGTGATATGCGTGAATGAGGACGATGTGCACATACGATTTCAATCTGGTGATATAACCTCTGGAAGCAATATCATTTTACGGTTGCCAGTTGAAATTGATGTTGTGAGTATTAAAAAAGAAATATTGGCGGCCTACCCGCTAATCGATCGATGGGTTAGTTACAAAAAATCCTTGTCAACTAGCGTGGGCGAGTTGTTAGACTACACGGTCTCCTTGATAAAAGTAATAGGGAGCTATAGGCCAGATTTTGCAATACTAGAAACCGGAGTTCCGCACCATCTATGGTAATATTGTCTTGATATCGCGTTAAGGTATCATGGAGTTAGGACTTATTACCTGTATGGGAACGCAATTGACGGCCGTTGTCTGATTTATGAGGGGTACGAAAAGACAGCGTTGGTCAAGCTTACAGGTTATGATGCGACGGCTGTCATAAGTGAATATATAGATAGCGTTAGAAATAATGCTAAATACATACCTGCTGATTCTACAAACTCGATCTCTGCGTTTTCGCACAAATCTGCGCTATTTGCGCTTTATCTCCACGCCAGAAATAATCTGTCAAGGTTGAAAAAACAATATTTTGAGCGCGCGTTAAATTCAAGTTCTGCTAGAATTGAATTTAAATTTCCTCGCATTGGATTCTTTCAGCTGTTCTCGATTTTACTTGCCCAAATTAAGTATCAAAAATTGATTAGGTCTCCCTCTCGGATTCGACCAAATTGCATTCAATCAAATGATGTGGTTTATGTCGGGCACATGCTTCCAGAAGCGACAAGTTTTCCGGAGTCACCGAATTTCCCAGACGAGGTAGACGTGTTAGTTGACTTGAAGAACAGGTTTCCAAAGTCGAAAATATTTTATCGTGAACATCCTGCTATAAATATATTTTCAGAGTTTGGTCATGTTCATTATCAGGGGTTACACAAGTGCCCATCATTTTATGAACAATTGAAAGTGCTAGATATTGGGATAATACCTGCAAATTTCCATATTTCAGAACTAAGAGAGCGTCGCTGTTTGTTTGCTACAAAAACGGGGCGTGTAGCTATAGAAAACAGTATTTTGGGGGTGCAAACAATTATTTACGGTAACCCGTTTTACGGACACGATATTCCTTTAACTATTCCCGTATTGACACTACCAAGTATAACAAGTGTAGAGTACATCCGCAGTAAAGTTGTCGAGCATACTAGCGGGGAGCGTGGCATTAAAGATAGTCTTGTTGAAAGATTTTCTGGTTCTATCGAAAATCCAGGAATTAGCGTGTCTGTTGAAGATGCATCCCGCGTTAATTTTAATGTTGATTTTTTGAAACTAGTAAAGCACTTGAAGGCTGTAAAGTAAGTGCCAATAAATCACGGTAATCCTTCGGTTTTTAACTTACCGGAAATGTAGAGGTCAGGCCGCCATGGCAATTCTGGCTGGGGATTATACCTCACAGGGGCGTGTTTGGCTTTTCGTGATTATAGGGCCAAAAGCCAGCGCGTAGCATAGTCCTGGACTTAGTTGATCGTTGAAAACAGGTGGGGCGCCCGCCATTCCTGCCAATCGGCACGATTATAGCCGACCATGTAAGCTTTCTATGTGTGGGTTCCGAGGTTGAAAAAATGCTAACTCGATACATAGATCGCCAGGCCATTACGCTAACGACGTCGCTGATGTGTTACGACTGGTTGTTAGACCGAATCACGGGTAGCGCGCCACGCCACACCATGGCCTGAGCCAGCGCGCGAGTGATTAAACTAGACGCATATTCATTTTGTAAGTGATCAGATCAAAACAGAACGGAGATTGTCTTACAAGTGGTATGGCGCATTGCCAGTACCGGCAATCAGGGTATGGAGGGAAGCTGAAGCGGTTATCTAATGCAGCGGAGGCACGATGGATTTTTTTGAGAATGTCTTTCAGGTTGCAGTGTTCACTGCGGGTTGCTTTTTGTTTCTTGAGTTGACCCGGCGTCCTGGCAAGAAGGTTGAGGGTGAGCCTGCCATCTATCGGATTGGGCCAGGTTTACGAGTCCTATTGGGAATACTGACTGTCCTGTTGTTTATCGTCGCCACTAAATTCTTTTCCGATCCTGAATATCAGGGCGAGCTTCAGGCGTTTGTTGCCGCGACAATCTTCCTGATCGTTAGTGTTCTGTATCTCTACGCTATTTATTATTATCGACTGACGATAACACATGATGGCGTGGGTATGCGGCGCTGGCTCCTATCGTATCAATACGTCAGGTGGCAAGACGTGCAAAAGATCTACTACTCTGGTGTGAATAAGTCGCTGGTTATTGTCGATAAAGACCGTCAGCGAGTTCGCATCGATCGTTATATAGACGGGGCTGATGCGCTGAAAGCGCAGATACCCGCCGAATTAGTACAGCGATTCGGCGGGGAAATTGACAAGCTATAAACGCTTCATGCTTCATGTGTGATCTTAGCTCAATCGTGCTTTCTGCAGCCGGCAGATTATTGTTCTTTTTGCTCTTCGATCAGTTCGATATAAATACTCGCGGCGTTGGTTGCTGCCGCCCCAGCAACACTGCCGGCTACGCTCCCATAAACGAGCCCGCCGCCAATGGCACTAAAGCCGCCAGTGACGGCGCCAGTGACTGTGAGTCCCACTAACTGGGCAGCTGAAAATCGGTTAGCTCCCATGATCACCGATAGCATGTAGCCCCCGCCGCCAAGCAGGCCGCCGATA
>Ga0209119_1000621_pt1 | contig 36279 bp, 33 predicted proteins | sample COG_03_FD_184747 | JGI IMG/M metagenome (GOLD analysis project Ga0209119, IMG submission 184747) | Pelagic Microbial community sample from North Sea - COGITO 998_met_03 (SPAdes) (version 2) | ecosystem: Environmental > Aquatic > Marine > Neritic zone/Coastal water | place: Helgoland, sampling...
TAATTTTAGGTGCAATAATGTATATGATTGAAGGAACGGAAAATGGATTTACGAGTATCCCTAAGAGTATTTATTGGGCTATTGTTACCATGACTACTGTTGGGTATGGAGATATTGCTCCTCAAACTCCTTTTGGTCAGTTTATCGCAAGTATAATTATGATCCTAGGATATGCAATTATAGCTATTCCAACGGGTATTGTAAGCTCTGAGATGAGCAAAACAAATACCATAGACATCAATACTCAGTCTTGTCCAAGTTGTGCCGTTGACGCTCACAAAGATGGAGCTGAATTTTGTTACAGTTGTGGCAGTAAATTGAATTAAATGACATCAAATAATTTTTTAATTTCAATTGTTGGTCCAACAGGAATTGGTAAAACAGCTCTCAGCATAAAGTTGGCAAAATATTTTAACTCTAGTATTGTTTCTTTTGATTCTAGACAATTCTACAAAGAAATGACAATTGGAACAGCGGTTCCAAATGACGAAGAATTAGAGGCTGTTCAACATCATTTCATCCAAAACAGAAGTATTTTCGAGGACTATAACGTAGGATCATTTGAAAATGATGCACTTGAAAAATTAGAATCCCTTTTTATTAATAACCCAATTCAAATCATGGTTGGTGGAAGTGGATTGTATTTAGATGCAATTTTAAAAGGGTTGGATTATTTCCCAAAAGTAAGCGGAGATATCAGAACCAAACTTAATACTGAATTAGAAGAAAAGGGTATTAAAAGTCTTCAAAATCAATTAAAAAAATTAGACATACAGTCGTATAACACGATAAATATAGAAAATCCGCAAAGAGTTATCAGAGCCTTAGAAATTTGTATTGGAACAGGGAAACCCTATGCCTCTTTTAAGAATAAACCCAAATCAGTTAGGAAATTTCATTCAATTAAGATTGGTTTAGATGCAGATAGAGAGACAATATACAATAGAATAAACTTGCGCGTAGATGTGATGATTAAAAACGGTTTACTTGAAGAGGCCCAACAATTGTATCAATATAAAAACTTAAATGCACTTCAAACAGTTGGGTATAGAGAATTATTTTCATACATGGATGGAAATTGCTCCAAAGAGTTTGCAATCGGTGAGATCAAAAAAAATACGAGAAGGTTTGCAAAAAGACAAGGAACTTGGTTTAAGAAAGACCCCAACACTTTATGGTTTGATTATCAAACGGATATCAACACTATCACTGGTCAAATTTCTGACAAAATTAACAGAATTAAACACGAGTAAATTTTGGTAATTCATCCACTTTTATATCTTTGTAACACAAAAAAAATAATAAAAATGAAAACAATATTTACATGTATTTGCATTGCTCTTTTTGCCACAACTTCTATCGCACAGTCTAAAGTTGGTACTATAGACAGTGAGTATATCATAAACCTAATGCCCGAAACAAAACTTGCATTAAAAAAATCTCAAGCCTACGGAATAAAGCTAGATTCTTCCTTCTCTATCAAATTAAAGGAATATCAAACAAAAGCTGAGACTTTCAAAAAGAATGAAAAAACACTTGGAATTTTAGCAAAACAAGGAGATTTAAAAGAGCTAACAGAAATGGAAGCAGATATAAAAAAATACCAAGAAAATGGAAATAAATTAATGCAAATAAAGAAAAATGAGTTGATGCGTCCTCTATATAAAAAAATTAGTGATGCAATCTCAACAGTTGCAAAATCTGGAGGTTACACACAGATATTAACAATAACAGGAAACGAATTTGTGTATATTGACAATGAATTTGATATAACTGAACTAGTGATAAAAAATCTAGGTATTGAAATTCCTGAACCTACTAAATAATTTATTTACGAAAGCACAAATACTTCTTGAATTAAATATAAAAAATAGTAAAAAAAAGCATCTAAATATGGATGCTTTTTTTATTCTATAAAGAAATTACTTACTCAAATACATTTTTCGTCTCGCGTATAAATTGTAAAATTCATCATCTTTTAAACTGTCTATAAACAAAATACTTTCTCCAGTAGATTTCATTTCTGGACCTAGTTTCTTATTTACATTATGAAACTTGTTAAAAGAAAAAACGGGTTGTTTTATAGCATATCCTTCGAGTTGAGGATTGAAATTAAAGTCCGTTACTTTTTTCTCACCTAACATTACTTTTGTTGCAAAGTTTACATAAGGCTCTTTATATGCTTTGGCTATAAACGGAACTGTTCTAGACGCTCTTGGGTTTGCTTCAATAATATAAACTACATCATCCTTAATAGCAAATTGAACATTAATTAAACCTACTGTTTTAAGTTCTCTAGCAATGGTATGTGTATGATCTTTTATCTGTTGCATAACAAGGTCTCCAAGATTAAATGCGGGTAATGTTGCATTTGAATCTCCTGAATGAATCCCACAAGGTTCTATGTGTTCCATAATACCAATAATATATACATTGCCATCTGCGTCACAAATAGCATCTGCCTCTGCTTCAATAGCGCCATCTAAATAATGATCTAATAATAGTTTATTATTGGGGATTTTATGCAGTAGATCTACCACATGAGCAACTAACTCTTCTTTGTTAATGACAATTTTCATTCCTTGTCCTCCTAAAACATAAGAAGGTCGAACTAAAATTGGAAAATCTAATTGATCTGCCAAAGCCAATGCCTCATCTGCAGTTTCAGCTATCCCAAATTCTGGATAAGGAATGTTATTATTTTTTAGCAATGTAGAGAAACTTCCTCGATCTTCTGCTAAGTCTAATGCTTCAAATGAAGTTCCTATAATTTTTATTCCATATTTGGTTAGCTTTTCAGACAACTTTAATGCTGTTTGTCCACCCAATTGTACAATAACACCCTCTGGTTTTTCATGACGAATGATATCGTAAATATGTTCCCAAAAAACAGGCTCAAAGTATAATTTATCTGCAGTATCAAAATCAGTAGATACCGTTTCAGGATTACAATTAATCATAATTGTTTCATATCCACACTCTGCTGCTGCTAGAACTCCATGAACACAACAATAATCAAATTCAATTCCTTGTCCTATTCTATTGGGTCCAGAACCTAAGACTACTATTTTCTTTTTATTAGTTACAATACTTTCGTTTGCAATAATAACCTCTCCATCTGCCGTTTCTATTTCATTTTCAAAAGTTGAATAATAATAAGGAGTTTTTGCTTTGAATTCTGCAGCACACGTATCGACTAACTTAAACACACGTTGCACTTTTAATTCATCTCTTTTTTTATACACTTCACTTTCTAAACAACGCAACATATGTGCTATTTGCCTATCTCCATATCCTTTTTGTTTTGCTTCCAATAGTAAATCTCTACTAATAGTGTCTATTGAGTAGGTAGAAATTTCTTTCTGCAATTGAAATAACTCTTCGTATTGTTTTAAATACCACATATCAATTTTAGTGATATCATAAATCTTACTCAATGGAATTCCCATTGCAATTGCATCGTAAATTGCAAAAACTCGATCCCAACTTGCATTGGTTAATTTATCTATAATTTGGTTGTAATCAGTGTACCCTTTTCCATCTGCACCTAATCCGTTTCTTTTAATTTCTAGTGATTGCGTCGCTTTGTGAAGTGCTTCTTGAAATGAACGTCCAATACCCATTACCTCACCAACAGATTTCATTTGTAAACCAAGTGTTCTGTCTGAACCTTCGAATTTATCAAAATTCCAACGTGGTATTTTAACAATAACATAATCTAAGGTTGGCTCAAATAAAGCTGAAGTAGATTTTGTAATTCCGTTTTCTAATTCATCCAAAGTATACCCGATAGCAAGTTTCGTCGCTACTTTTGCAATTGGATATCCTGTAGCTTTTGAAGCTAGTGCAGATGAACGCGAAACACGTGGATTGATTTCAATGGCAATAATATCTTCTTTTTCGTCAGGTGAGATAGCAAATTGTACGTTACAACCTCCTTCAAAATCACCAATAGAGCGCATCATATGAATTGCCATATCTCGCATTTTCTGAAACGTAGTGTCCGAAAGTGTCATTGCAGGTGCAACTGTTATAGAATCTCCAGTATGAATCCCCATAGGATCCATATTTTCAATAGAACAAATAATAACAACATTGTCATTTTTATCTCTTAACAATTCTAACTCGTATTCTTTCCAGCCCATCATTGCCTTATCGATCATCACCTCATGTATTGGGGATGCCTCGAGGCCTCTACTTAATAATTCATCAAAATCATTTGGGTCATAAACAATTGAAGCACCAGCTCCACCCAAAGTATAAGAAGATCGAATTACTAAAGGAAAACCAAATTCTTGTGCAATTTCTTTTCCTTTTAAAAATGAAGTTGCTGTTGCTTGTGGTGCCATTGGCACACCAATCTTTAGCATTAATTCTCTAAACTGTTCTCTATCTTCAGTAATATTGATCGCATCAATATCTACTCCAATTAATTTCACATTAAAATCCTCCCAAATTCCTTTATCATCTGCTTCAATACATAAGTTTAAAGCAGTTTGACCACCCATTGTTGGAAGAACAGCATCAATTTGTGGATGTTCTTTTAAAATTTGAATGATTGATTTTGTAGTTAACGGTAATAGATAAATATGATCAGCCATTGAAGGATCTGTCATAATTGTTGCTGGATTCGAATTAATTAAAATTGTTTCGATTCCATCTTCTCTTAAAGAACGTAATGATTGTGAGCCTGAATAGTCAAATTCACAAGCTTGTCCAATAACAATGGGTCCAGATCCGATAATTAATACTGATTTGAGGTCTTTTCTTTTTGGCATTGTAAGTTGTTGTATTGTTTAGTTTTACAAAAATAGTTAGTGCTTGGGTATAAAAAAAGGTGTTACTTAAAAAAGTAACACCTTATATATTAACAATTGTTAATCATTTATTTTTTATGTCTAGTTTCAGATGAAACAGAAATTTTCTTTCTTCCTTTTGCTCTTCTACGAGCCAATACCTTTCTACCGTTAGCAGAAGCCATTCTCTCCATGAAACCATGTTTGTTTCTTCTCTTTCTCTTTGACGGTTGGTAAGTTCTTTTTGGCATTATCTATGTTTTTAAATATCTTCTATTGTTTCTTTTCTGCTCTAAAGGATTTACATCGTTTAAAACGTTGGCAAATATACAACTGTTTTTATTTGTAGCAAACACTATTTTAAAAAAAATTGAAATTTTTATTTAACTAGGAAAACTATAAATTTTACAAATGTTTTTCTCTTTTTTATTTGAGATAAATTTTAGAGTTAGTACTTTTGCGCAAACCTAAGAATACCATGAGTAATACAAAATATGTTTTTGTAACCGGAGGCGTAACTTCATCGCTTGGAAAAGGAATCATAGCTGCGTCCTTGGCAAAATTATTACAGCAAAGAGGCTTTACAGTTACCATTCAAAAATTAGATCCTTACATTAACATAGATCCCGGTACACTAAATCCTTATGAACATGGTGAATGTTATGTTACTGATGACGGTGCTGAGACAGATTTAGACTTAGGACATTATGAACGTTTTTTAAATATCCCCACCAGTCAAGCAAATAACGTGACTACGGGTAAAATTTATCAATCTGTCATTAACAAAGAACGCAAAGGGGTCTTTTTAGGCAAAACAGTCCAAGTGATTCCTCACATAACAGATGAAATCAAACGTAGAATTCAAATTTTAGGAGATACTGGAGATTATGATATTGTAATTACTGAGATTGGTGGAACCGTTGGGGATATTGAATCATTACCATATGTAGAATCTGTAAGGCAAATGTTGTGGGAAAAAGGGGAAGAAAATGCCATTGTTATTCATTTGACACTCATACCCTACCTAGCAGCTGCTGGAGAATTAAAAACCAAACCTACTCAACATTCTGTAAAAATGTTAATGCAAAGTGGGGTAAGTCCAAACATTTTAGTGTGTAGAACAGAGCACGAAATTTCTGACGACATTAAAAGAAAATTGGCCTTATTCTGTAATGTGAAAAAAGAAGATGTAATACAATCTATCGATGCAGAAACTATTTATGACGTTCCTAATTTAATGTTAGCAGAAGGCTTAGATGAAGTTGTACTTAAGAAATTTAACCTATCTTCAGAACAACAGCCTGAATTAAAAGTATGGAATGAATTTTTAAAGAAACATAAAAATCCAACTTCTAAAGTAGAAATTGCTTTGATTGGTAAATATATTGAGTTACAAGACTCTTATAAATCGATAACTGAGGCTTTCATTCATGCTGGTTCATCAAATGAAACCAAAGTAAAAGTTCGATGGATTCACTCTGAAAGCTTAACTGTTGAGAATATAGAAAATAAGTTAAAAGGAGTTAACGGTATTTTAGTAGCTCCTGGATTTGGCGATCGAGGAATTGACGGAAAAATAAAAGCGGTACAGTTCGCTAGAGAAAATAAGATTCCTTTTTTTGGGATTTGTTTGGGAATGCAAATGGCTGTTATTGAATTTTCTAAAAATGTTTTAGGACTGACTGATGCTTTTTCAACAGAAATGAAAAAGGAGTGTAAAAATCCTGTAATTAATTTAATGGAAAGTCAGAAAGAGGTAACAGAAAAAGGAGGAACTATGCGCTTAGGAGCGTGGGATTGTAATGTTTCTAAAAATTCTAAAGCATACAATGCTTATCAATCAGAATTCATTAGTGAGCGTCACAGACACCGTTATGAGTTTAACAACGAATACTTAGAAGCTATTGAAAGTGCAGGATTGAAAGCAACAGGAGTCAATCCAAAAACAGGTTTGGTTGAAGTGGTAGAAATCCCAACACACCCTTGGTTTGTTGGTGTGCAGTATCACCCAGAGTACAAGAGTACGGTGTTGAATCCGCACCCTTTATTTGTGGATTTCATCAAAGCCGCTCTAAAACAATCTAAATAGTACGTTTAGGTATACTATTTGAATACTATAGTGTAGTAACAATAATTACAGTAAAACCAATCAAAAACATTTGAGTTTTGCTACATTTGTCGGCTTCTGTTTCTTTACATAGCGGCAAAAGTGACAAACTGACATTTTAAAAAAACACATGGAACAAAAAAAATTCGATTATAATTCCTTCATAGGAATGATTTTATTAGCAGGGATTCTATTATGGTGGATGGATTCTAACAAAGAAGAAGTTCTTTTAAAAGAAACAACAACAGATATCGTTGCACCAGTCGCTAAAGAAACAAACGATTCATTTACTACAACAAAACCTGTTTTTGAAAGTGAATCTTCTAAAACAGCTTTACTAAAAAACAAACTAGGAGCTTTTGCATACAGCGCCATACAAGGTGAAAAAGGGGTTAGAGTCATCGAAAATGAACTACTTAAATTAACCATTGACAACAAAGGTGGACAGATTGTAGAAGCTTTGATTAAAAACTACAAAACCTACGACTCACTTCCTCTGTACATGATAAAAGACAACAATGCATCTTTTAACATCAATTTCGGTACTACTGATAACAGAATTTTAAATACCAAAGACCTGTTTTTTATTCCAACACTTAGTAAGAATAATGGAAATGATGTATTATCTATGAAACTAAAAGTTTCAGATACGCAATTTTTAGAATACCGATATGAAATGAAACCAAACGAGTATATGGTTGATTTCTCTATTCGATCTCAAGGATTAAGTTCCGTAATTAATGGATCCAATGCAATCAATCTGAATTGGTCTTTAAACGGGTTTAGACACGAAAAAAGTCTGAGAACAGAAAATACTATGTATTCTTGGTACTACTACAAAACCGACGGTGAAGTAGACTACATTAGACCGGGTAATTCTGAAGTAGTAAATAGTTTGGATTGGGTAGCCTACAACCAGCATTTTTTTACTTCCAACTTATTATCAGATACTCCTTTTATAAACGCATCACTTAGCTCTACGGATTTAATAACCGATGAAAAAATAGATACTGTTTTTACCAAGAACTATGAATTAAAAGCACCATTGGCATTAACTGGTGGTGAATTTAATTATAACATGAAGTGGTTCTATGGACCTAGTGATTATAATTTATTAAAAAAATATGAAGGAACTGATTTAGACGAAACAGCCGATTTAGGTTGGGGAATTTTCGGTTTTTTAAACAGAACAGTCTTTTATCCGGTTTTTAACTTTTTGAGCGGATACTCAGGAAATTTTGGATTGATTATTATTTTGATGACCATTGTTGTTCGAATTTTAATGTCTCCATTGGTATACAAGTCCTATGTTTCAAGTGCTAAAATGAAGGTAATTCGACCAGAGTTGACAGCCGTAAACGAAAAGTACCCAGGAAAAGAAAACGCGATGAAACGTCAGCAAGAAACCATGGCTATTCAACGAAAGGCTGGAGTGAGCATGTTGTCTGGTTGTATCCCTGCACTATTACAGATGCCTATCTTCTTTGCCTTGTTTAAGTTTTTTCCAACAAATTTATCACTCAGACAAAAAGGTTTTTTATGGGCAAATGATCTATCTTCTTATGATAGTATTTTCTCGTTACCTTTTAACATACCTTTCTATGGAAATCATGTAAGTTTGTTCACCATTTTGGCCTCAACAGCTATTTTCTTTTACATGAAGATGAATCAGAGTCAACAAGCAAACATGCAAGCTCCTGCTCAAGAAGGAATGCCTGATATGGGAAAAATGATGAAGTATATGATATACTTCTCTCCTGTTATGATGTTGTTTTTCTTCAATAGTTATGCAAGTGGTTTGAGTTTGTATTACTTCATCTCGAATTTATTAACGATCATCATTATGCTCGTTATCAAAAACTATGTAATTGATGTGGATAAAATACACGCACAAATTGAAGAAAACAAAAAACGTCCTGAAAAAGCGAAGAGTAAATTTCGACAAAGAATTGATACAGCAATGAAACAAGCACAAGAGCAACAGGCGCAACAGAAAAGAAAGAAATAAAATACTTCTCATTGAAAAATAAAAAAACCGAAACGTAACAGTTTCGGTTTTTTATTTGATTATTGTTAATGCTTTATATGTTTTCGTTCGCTTCAGAACTTTGGTCAAGAAAATTATTTTTTTCCTTAAGTTTTCGACTTCCTTCATACAATTCGTATTTCACAAACTTGCAGTTTAAATCTCCATTTTTAAGTGCTATTCTTTTAGAGGTTCTTAAACCTACAGATTTCAAAGCATCGGTATCAGAAGTGATTAACCAAGCTGATGATCCAGGATAATTATGTTTTAGGGTATCCCCTATTTTTTTATAAAATTCTTCTGTATCTATATTTAATCGTTCTCCATAAGGAGGATTAAATAAAATTGTAGTATTCCCAAAAACCTCTTTTTTGGAATTAAAAAAGTTTACATGATGTACACCAATAAATTCATCTAAGTTGGCGTTCTCAATATTAGCTATCGCTTTTTGAACAGCCGAAGGAGCTTTATCAAATCCCATAATTTTAAAATGAGAAGAACGTATTTTTTTTAACAAAGCATCTTGAATTGTAAAATATAAATCTTCATCGTAATCTTTCCAGTTTTCAAAGGCAAACAATTTTCTATTAATGTTTGCTGGAATATTGTTAGCAATCATTGCAGCTTCAATTAAAATAGTACCAGAACCACACATAGGATCTATAAAATTTTCGTCTCCAGTATAGCCTGACAATAAAACCATTCCTGCAGCCAATACTTCATTTATTGGGGCAATATTTGTTGCTGTTCTATACCCTCTTTTGTGCAAGGAATCCCCAGAGGAATCTAAAGAAACTGTCAACCAATCCTTTTGAATATGAATGTGAATTTTCACATCAGGAAATTTTAGATCAACGTTAGGTCTTTTATGATATTTATGGCGAAAATAATCTGCAATTGCATCTTTTGATTTTAAAGAAATATAATGTGAGTTTGACGTAAAATTCTTAGAATTCACAACTGCTCCTATAGCAAATGTTCCTTCAGCATCTAGAAAATTTTCCCATTTAATTTTCTGAATGGATTCATAAAGATCTTCTTCGTCATAAACTTTACAAACTTTTATTGGCTTTAGGATTCTAACAGCTGTTCTTAGGGCAATATTGGCTTTGTACATAAAACCTATATCACCTCTAAAAGAAACACTTCTAACCGCTTCTTTTACTTCTTGGGCTCCTAATTTTTTCAATTCATCTGCTAAAACACCTTCCAAACCAAAAAGTGTAGTAGCTGTCATTTTAAAATCTTTGTTCATACTCATAAAATTGAGCACAAAAATACATTTTATTAATAGGAATTATAGTAATTAAATTTTTCATTTTTTGAAACATAAGATTTCGTTACTTTTGCAATCATAAAATTAAATATGAAAATACAAGATTGGTATACAGATTGGTTTAACACCCCTTACTATCATATTCTATACAAAGAGAGAAATGACAAAGATGCCCAATTGTTTATGAAGAACATTACCTCTTTTTTAAAGCTACCAAAAACAACTCATATTTTAGACTTACCTTGTGGTAAGGGACGTCATTCTTTATTTTTAAATACGCTAGGGTATAAAGTTACTGGAGGTGATTTAGCCGAGAACAGCATTAAATCGGCAAAAGAATTTGAAAATGATACGTTAAAGTTTAATATTCATGACATGCGTTATCCTTTCAACAATACTTATGATGCCATATTTAATTTGTTTACAAGTTTTGGTTATTTTGAAGACGATAAGGAAGATCTTTTAATTCTAAAAAATTTTAAACAAGGATTAAAAAAGAATGGTGTTTTTGTTTTCGACTTTTTAAATGCTGAAAAAGTAAAATTAAACTTGGTCCCCGAAGAAACCAAAACAGTTGATCAGATCACTTTTCATATTAAAAGAAAAATAAAAGACGGATTTATTTTTAAGAATATTTCTTTTTTTGCTGACGGTAAAGATCAATTTTATCAGGAAAAAGTTAAATACTTAGATTTAGACAAAATGAAAAACTATTTTCACAAAGCTTGTTTCAATATTACACATGTTTTTGGAGATTATCAGTTAACCCCCTACGAGTCAAAAAACTCAGATAGATTAATTATTATTGCACGATGAATTATATTCTTTTAATAGCCGCTGTTTTTATTGGTTCAATGTTGGTATTTATTTTTAAACCTAAAAATAAATTTATGCCTTTATTACTAGCTTTCAGTGGTGCTTACTTGCTATCTGTTACTATTTTGCATTTATTACCAGAGGTGTATAGTCAAACTAGTGATTACAATAATATAGGCATCTTTATTTTAATTGGAATTATAATTCAATCTGTATTAGAATCGTTTTCTAAAGGAGCAGAACATGGCCATATACACATTCATACAAGTGGAAAGGAATTTCCAACATTACTTTTTCTTAGTTTAAGTTTTCATGCGTTTTCTGAAGGCCTCCCAATTCATAGCATAGGTGATAATTTATTATGGGCTATTGTCGTTCACAAAATACCCATTGCTATTGTTTTAACTACTTTTTTAATCCAAACAAAGTATTCAAAAAAAACGGTCTTTATTTTTCTAATTACCTTTGCTTTAATGAGTCCATTGGGGGTGTTTCTAGGGGATAAAAATTCTTTTTTTAGAACTTTTTCAACAGAAATTACAGCCTTAATAATTGGTTTTTTCTTACATATATCAACAATCATCCTATTTGAAAGTACCGAAAATCATAAATTTAACTTACAGAAATTTATGGCGATTGTTTTGGGAATCCTATTGACAGTTACTACTTTATAAGAATAATGCAGCGTCTTTTAATTGGCTACTTCATTGATAAATTTTATACGCATTAATCGAAGTTCTTCCTCATCATAATCACCATCGAACTCATCTAGAGCATCTTGAATTTTATCAGATTCAGCTTCCATAAAATAATCGTAAATCTCCTCTTGTTGATCCTCATCCAATACATCATCGAGAGAATAGTTTATGTTTAATTTTGTACCTGAAAAAATAATAACCTCCATCTCTTTTATCAAATCTTCCATTTCTAGTCCTTTTGATTTAGCAATGTCAATTAATGGTAATTTTTTATCCGTATTTTGTATTATAAATAGTTTTAAACCTGAATTAGTTCCTGTACTTTTTACGATTAAATCATCTGGTCTTAAAATATCATTTTCATCTACGTATTTTGAAATAAGCTGAATAAACTCTTTTCCAAATTTTCTTGCTTTACCCTCACCAACACCATGAACAGTCGATAGTTCAGGCAATGTTATCGGGTACTTCATTGCCATATCTTCTATTGAAGGATCTTGAAAAACTGCAAATGGAGGCACGCCTTGCTTTACGGAAACATTTTTTCGAAGATCTTTTAATATGTTGACCAACTTATCATCTGCAGTATTTGAAGATTTTGAATTTGTGATGATAGAATTATCATTTTGTTCATTGTAAGAATGATCTTCTGTCATCATAAAAGATGTTGGATTGATTATATAATCTTCTCCTTTTTGAGATAACTTGATAACACCATACTGTTCAATTTCTTTTTTAATCAAATTAACCACTAAAACCTGCCTAATTAAAGCCATCCAATAAAGTGGAGACTTCTCTTTTCCACTTCCGAAAAAAGGTTGCAAATGAGTTTTATGCGAGGTTAAAAGAGCATTTTCTTTTCCCACTATGGTATTTACAATCTCTTTAGATTTGTATTTTTGTAAAGTATTCTTGATAACTTTCAACAAGCACACTACGTCCTTTTTAGCTTCATGCTTTTTCTTTGGATTTCTAGAATTATCGTCCATATTGGCTCCTGCACCGTTTTCAGCATCAAATTCTTCACCGAAATAATGTAACAAGTATTTACGTCTGTTCATAGACGTTTCTGCATAGCCGACAACTTCTTGTAATAACGCGTGTCCTATTTCTTGCTCTGCTACAGGCTTGCTTGCCATAAATTTCTCTAATTTTTCGATGTCTTTGTATGCATAAAAAGCCAAACAATAGCCCTCACCATCATCTCGACCAGCTCTACCAGTTTCTTGATAATAACTTTCTAAACTTTTAGGAATGTCATGGTGAATAACAAAACGCACATCTGGTTTGTCTATTCCCATACCAAAAGCAATGGTCGCAACTACAACATCACAATCCTCCATTAAAAACATATCTTGATGTTTTACACGAGTTTTTGCATCTAAACCTGCGTGATAAGGAACCGCGTTAATTCCATTTACTTGAAGTATTTGAGAGACTTCTTCTACTTTTTTACGACTCAAACAATAAATAATTCCAGATTTACCCATTCTTTGTTTTACAAAACGAATAATATCTTTTTCTACTTCACTTGTTTTTGGTCTCACTTCATAAAATAAATTGGGCCTATTAAAAGAGGCTTTAAATCTATTTGCATCGGGAATTCCTAATGTTTTTAAAATATCTTCCTGTACTTTTTCAGTTGCCGTTGCGGTTAAACATATAACAGGAACATTATCAATTGCTTTGATTATATTTTTTAAATTTCTATACTCTGGCCTAAAATCGTGTCCCCATTCAGAAATACAGTGGGCTTCATCAATAGCCACAAAAGAAATTTTCTGAGATCTTAAAAATGTCACATATTCTTCTTTGATCAAAGATTCTGGAGCTACATATAAAAGTTTTGTAATTCCACGAGAGATATCCTCTTTAACCTGATTTACTTCAGTCTTGTTTAATGAAGAATTTAAAACATGTGCAACCCCATTATGCTCGGAGATACCTCGGATAGCATCTACTTGGTTTTTCATCAAAGCGATTAGAGGAGAAACTACAATAGCAGTTCCTTCAGACATTAATGCTGGTAACTGATAGCAAAGAGACTTTCCTCCACCTGTAGGCATTATTACAAAAGTATTTTTATTAGCAAGTATACTTTTAATTACTTGCTTTTGTAACCCTTTAAATTTATTAAATCCAAAAAACCTTTTAAGAGGAATGTATAAATCCATTTATTAAAATATTCGTTTAACTTCGAAAAACAATCACAAACCTTCTATTATATTTGTTCTAACTATTATTTATAGTAAATTTGCTTATTCCTTATTTTAAAGATATCACTTATTATCATTATAATATCATACCATTGAAAAAAACAAACACAATTCTAAAAACAGCAAAAGAAACTATTTTAACAGAGAGTAATGCTATTGCTAATTTAACTAAATTAATTGACGATAACTTTGAAGATGCAATTAAATTTATTTTTAATTCCAAAGGAAGAGTAATTGTGACTGGTATTGGTAAGAGTGCGAATATAGCAACAAAAATTGTTGCCACTTTAAATTCTACTGGTACTCCAGCAATCTTTATGCATGCAGCAGATGCGATTCATGGAGATTTAGGAAATGTTCAGAAAAACGATGTAGTCATTTGTATCTCTAAAAGTGGAAATACTCCTGAAATTAAAGTTTTAGTCCCATTTATAAGAAATTATGGAAATAAAATAGTCGCGATTACTGGAAATATCGATTCATATTTAGGCAAAAATGCAGATTTCACATTGAATGCTTTTGTAGAAAAAGAAGCTTGTCCTAATAATTTAGCACCCACAACAAGTACAACTGCACAATTAGTTTTAGGAGATGCTATAGCGATTTGTTTATTAAATTTAAGAGGTTTCACTGGTCAAGACTTTGCAAAATATCACCCTGGAGGTGCTTTAGGGAAACGGTTGTATTTAAGAGTCTCTGATTTAGTTAAAAATAATTTAGTACCAAAAGTTGAGACTACAGATAGTATTGCAAAAGTAATCGTTGAGATTTCTGAAAAAAGAGTCGGAGTTACAGCCGTAATGGAGTCGGATGAACTCGTCGGAATTATTACTGATGGTGATATTAGAAGAATGCTCTCAAAAACACCAGAAATTACAGCAATTAAAGCCTCTGATATTATGGGCACAAAACCCAAAAAGATCGCTTTTGATGCGATGGCTATAGATGCCTTAAATACTATGGAAACAAATAATATTTCTCAAATTTTGGTTGTTAATGATAAAAAGAAGTATGTTGGTGTTATTCATATTCATGATTTAATTAAAGAAGGAATTTTCTGATGGTAGAAAAAGAGAAAGAAATGTCTTTTTTAGGACATTTAGAAGAACTAAGATGGCATTTAGTGAGAAGCGCATCTGTTGTAGTAATTTTTGGAATTTTTTTATTTATCTTTCAAAAAGAGGTGTATGAAAATTTTTTATTAGCTCATAGAAAATCAGATTTTATAACCTATCAACTATTTTGTGATTTCTTTAATTTGTTTGGCTTAGACAGTAGTTTTTGTCGTGTAAGTTTTAAAGATAATTTAATTAGCTTAAAACCAACCCAACAACTAATGAACTCTATTTGGTCTTCATTTATATTGGGAATTATATTATCATTTCCTTATCTATTATGGGAATTATGGAGGTTTATTTCTCCAGGATTAACGCTAAAAGAGGTGCGTAATTCAAGAGGTTTTATTTTTGTAGCTTCGTTGCTCTTTTTTTTAGGAATTGCTTTTAGTTTTTATATAATAGCTCCGATCTCCATTCATTTCTTATACAATTATCAAATTACTGATTTAATTCAAAATAATTTCACAATGGACTCTCATATTGGACTTGTCACCAATATGTTACTTGGAGTTTCTATATTGTTTGAATTACCCGTTTTAGTTTTCTTTTTAACTAAAATAGGTTTGATTACACCAGCTTTTTTAAAAAAATACAGAAAACATGCCCTAGTGGTTGTATTAATTGTAGCCGCCATAATTACACCTCCTGACGTAGCTAGTCAAATAATTGTAGCCATTCCTATTGTTATTCTATACGAAGTGAGTATTAAGGTTTCGAAAATTGTAATTAAAAAACAACAAAAAAATGCACACAAAAGTAAAAGAGTTTAATGATTATCGTCAGAAAATGAACGATAAAATTATAGCTTCAGACAATAAAGTAATTAAAAGAATTTTCAATTTAGACACAAATGCCTTTAAAGAAGGACATTTACCAAAAAAAACTAAAGAACTATTAGGTCTTGTAGCTTCTGCAGTTCTCAGGTGTGATGATTGTGTGCAATATCATCTTGAAGCTTCCTATAAACTTGGAGTTTCTAAAGAAGAAATGATGGAAACAATGTCGATAGCAAATCTAATTGGAGGTACCATTATGATTCCTCATTTAAGAAAAGCTGTTGAATATTGGGAAGCCCTAGAAGAAAGTAATTTAGAAATTAATTAAGATTTCAATTTTAATCATTTACTATATTTGTCCTATGATTTTAAGAGCAGAAAATATTCAAAAGATTTACGGGAGTAGAAAAGTCGTTAAGGGAATATCATTGGAGGTAAAACAAGGTGAAATTATCGGACTTTTAGGACCTAATGGTGCTGGAAAAACAACTTCTTTTTATATGATCGTTGGTATGGTTAAACCAAATTCAGGTTCTATATACTTGAATGATGAGGAGATCACTCAAGATCCAATGTACAAAAGAGCTCAAAAAGGGATTGGTTATTTAGCTCAAGAAGCATCTGTTTTTAGGAAATTATCTGTTGAGGATAATATTATGTCAGTATTGCAGTTTACAGACTTATCAAAAAAACAACAAAAGATTAAATTAGAATCTTTGATCGAAGAATTCAACATAGGTCATGTTCGTAAAAATAGAGGTGATTTATTATCAGGAGGCGAAAGAAGAAGAACTGAGATTGCTCGTTGTTTAGCATCTGATCCAAATTTCATCCTACTAGACGAACCTTTTGCGGGAGTCGATCCAATTGCTGTAGAAGATATTCAAAGTATTGTTGCACAACTAAAAAACAAAAATATTGGAATTTTGATCACTGATCATGATGTTCAGGCTACTTTAGCAATTACAGATAAAACTTACTTAATGTATAATGGTGGAATTTTGAAAGAAGGAACTCCAGAAGAATTAGCATCCGACGAGATGGTTCGAAAAGTATATTTAGGAAAAGACTTTGAATTGAAAAAGAAGAAGACATTTTAAGTCAATCTATCAAAAAAATTAAATTTTTAAACTCCTTGTTTTTCGATAATTAATTATCATGGATAGCAAAACATAAAGAAGAACGATAAGAGGGATTGATAGATACTCTAAGCAAAAGATTAGTAGTAAAGATATTAGCAAAAATAAATACTTCACAGCGTTATTCTTTACTGAGTATTCTTTAAATTTTAATGAGAATAAAGGCAACTCAGCATTCATTAAATACGTGAGTAAAAGAGCTATTCCACACAAAAAATAATTATTGGAAATCAAATTTTGTATGAATTCAATTTCAGAAGATTGTTGAATTAAAGGTAACGAAATAACAAACAAACTCATTGCTGGAGTTGGCAGACCTATGAAAGAATTTAATTGTCTTGTATCGATATTAAATTTTGCCAATCGATAACAAGCCCCTAAAGTTAAAACTAACCCAAAAAAAGGTACAAGAACAGATGAGAGGGAAAGATCTAGTATGTTTTGATTTTTCGTTAATAGATTGAACATAATAATCCCCGGTACAAGACCGCTTGTTACCATATCTGCCAAAGAATCTAACTGTTTACCTAATTCTCCAGTAACGTTTAGTATGCGAGCTATAAAGCCATCAAAAAAATCAAGAAAAATTCCAAAAACTACAAATAGACCTGCTTGAAAAAAAGCTCCCTCAACAGCGTAAATTGTAGCGATTGTTCCACAAAAAAGGTTTCCAAGCGTTATTAAATTCGGAATGTGTTTTGTTAATGTCATTAAATATTAATTTATTTGCTAAAATAAGAAATCAAAATTTGTTGGTTTTCGTTATTCTTTATTTTTTTTAGATATTTGTAATTATTATAGAACTTTATGCCTGTATTTTCTTCAGACTTTTCTCCTACAATTCCATTTAAGAATGCTTATTTCAATACGATCTATAGAGCGCTCTTCTTAAAAAATAGTTTCAACTATGAACGAAAGAGAATTACTACTTGGGATCATGATTTCATAGATTTAGATTTTTCTTTGGTTGGTTCAAAAACGTTGGCCTTATTAATTCATGGTTTGGAAGGGAGTTCTAAATCTACCTATATGATTTCGACCTCTAACCATCTAAACAAAATAGGTTTAGACACTGTTTGTTTCAATTTAAGGGGCTGTTCTGGAGAAGATAATTTACTTTTAGAAACCTATCACAGTGGAAAAACAGAAGATGTTGACTTTATTATTAATCATCTACTAGAAAACTATGACTACGAAAATATCATTATCATTGGTTTTAGTTTGGGCGGAAACTTAACATTAAAATATTTGGGAGAAAAATCAGGAACTATTTCCCCAAAAATAAAAGGAGGAATTGCTGTTTCTGTTCCAATTGACATTGCTTCAGCAGAAAAAGAAATGGATAAATTAAAAAACAGACTGTACATCGAGCTATTTTTTAAAACCATGAAAAATAAATTATTACTCAAGGCACACAAATTCCCCGAGTACAACTTAAATAAAGATCTTTTATTCAAAGCTACAAAATTCAAACATTTAGAAAAATTATACACGGTTCCTGTTTTTGGTTTTAAAAGTCCCGAGGATTATTGGAAAAAAGCAAGTTCCAAACCCTATTTAAAGACAATAGTAAAGCCTACTTTACTTATAAATGCAAAAGATGATAGTTTTTTATCCGAAAAATGTTTTCCATTTGAGGAAGCTTGTAAATCAGAAAATTTCTTTTTTGAAAGAACAGATTACGGAGGTCATGTGGGATTTATGAGCTCTTTTAAAGTTGAGGAAAACAATTGGTTAGAGAAAAGAATGGAACGTTTTATCAGAGAAAACATTGAGTTAGAGCTACGCTAAACAATATCTTTAAAAAACTAAGGTTATTTTAGTATGTTTTTAGATATTTGTTAATGATAATTTTTATCCTTTGAAATACAAAATATTAATTTTAATTTTAGTTACTCCCCTACTTTTATCTGCGCAAGCATTTAGAGGATATTCCAATGAGTTTTTAACTATTGGTGTTGATGCTGCTGGTTTGGGTATGAGTAAAAGTGTCGTTGCCAGTTCCAATGATGTAAATTCTATTTACTGGAATCCTGCTGGACTAGTTGGTATTAAAGATTATCAAGGATCTTTAATGCATGCTTCCTACTTTGCAGGAATTGCGAATTATAATCATGCTAGTTTAGCGCTCCCCTTAAATAAGGAAAGCGCCATTGGAATCTCTATCATTCGATTTGGTGTTGATGATATTCTGAATACAACAGAATTAATCGATAGCAATGGAAATATCGATTTTAATAATATCAGTCTTTTTTCTAGTGTCGATTACGCTTTTAATATCGCATATGCGAGAAAATTACTTTTGAAAGATGTTAAATTCGGTGTAAATGCAAAAATCGTTAGAAGAATTATAGGTGATTTTGCTTCTTCTTGGGGGTTTGGTTTTGACCTTGGAATTCAATTTGAGCGTAACTCTTGGAAATTTGGGCTGATGGCAAGAGATATTACTACAACTTTTAATAGTTGGGCAATCAATATCAATGAGTTTGATAAAATTAAAGATGCCATCACCTTGTTACCTGGACAAAACCAAGAAATGCCAGAAACCACTGAAATAACAAAACCAAAATTACAATTAGGAGTTGCAAAAAGTTGGAAAATTGGACGGGATTTCAACCTACTAACTGAAGTCAATACAAACATGCGTTTTACTAAAACAAATGATCTTTTTTATTCTGATGGATTGAGTATAAATCCTGCAATAGGATTTCAATTAGATTATGACGAATTGGTATACCTCAGGGCTGGAGTTGGGAACTTTCAATACATAGAAGAATTTGACAACTCTTCAACCCTCTCTGTACAACCTAATTTTGGAGTTGGCTTCAAATATAATGGGATCAATATTGACTATGCATTAACCAATATTGCTAGTGTTGGGAATGCGCTGTATTCAAATATCTTTTCAATTAGAGTAGATTATAGTTTTTTTAGACGTTAATTTTATGAAAAAAAAATATTTCTTTTTTTTATTACTTTTTTCAATTTATGCTGGACTGGGTGCTCAAATTAAACTTTCAGAATACGCCGAAGTAAGTATCGTTACTGCCGGACCTGGCAATGAGTTTTACGAAGCTTTTGGTCATTCTGCAATAAGAGTTCAGGATCCTGTTCTAAATTTTGATATTATATATAATTATGGTGTTTTTGATTTTAATCAACCAAATTTTTACTTAAATTTTGCAAAAGGAAATATGGTCTATAGTCTGGCTCGTTATAATTTTACCTATTTTTTTGCAAGTTATAAAAATGATAAACGTTGGTTAAAACAACAAGTTTTAAATTTAACTCAGGCAGAAAAACAAGCTTATATTAATCGTTTAGAAAAAAATGCGTTGTTCAAAAATAAAAATTACCAATATGATCCCTACTTCAACAATTGTGCAACCATATTAAGAGACCTAACAAAATCTGTTTTAGGGAATAGAATAGTTTTTAATTCGAATACCTCAAAAGCTACAGGATCCTTAAGGCAATTAACCAACCATGAAATTCATTGGAATTCATGGGGACATTTTGGTTTAAACCTAATTAGTGGAACTAGATTAGATACAAAAGCTTCTTTTGAAGAATTGATGTTCTTACCTGATTATGTGTTTAGTTCCTTTAAAAATGCAAACATACTTGTTGGAAATAAGTTAAAAAAATTGGTGCTAAGAGAGGATACTCTTTTAAATTTTAAAGAAAAAGAACCCACAGCATCTCTTTTAAACCCTTTCTTGTTAAGTTGTATTCTTTCTCTTTTTGGAATTTTTGTCACTTACAAGGATTTTAAAACAAAAAAAAGGACAAAGCTTTTAGATTTTACATTGTTTTTTATAACCGGAATAATAGGTTGTATTCTAATTTTTCTTTGGTTTTTCTCTAGTCATTCAATAACACCTACTAACTTTAATATATTGTGGGCTTTCGCACTAAATATTATTATTTCGTTTTTTATGCTAAAAACACATTTACCTAGATGGTTTCAAAAATATTTGATCATACTGATCCTTTTTTTAGTTGTAATTTCTATCATATGGCTTTTCAATATTCAAGTTTTCCCATTACCAATACTACCACTAATGATCTTACTTTTTATTAGATATTTATTTTTATCAAAACTATTGACCTCTATAAAATAGGACTGTTGTGATTGTTTTAATTATAATTTTAAAGTCCAAAATAATGTTTCTTTGTTTAATATAATATAGATCATACAGCAACTTCATTTCTTGTTCTTTTACTGAATTTGCGTATGGGTATTTAACTTGAGCCCATCCAGTCAAACCTGGCCTTATAAGATGTCTTATTTTATAAAAAGGTATTGTTTCTGTTAATTCTTTTACAAATTCGGGTCTTTCTGGTCTTGGTCCGATAATACTCATATCCCTTCTTAAAATATTGTAAAATTGTGGCAACTCATCACACCTAGTACTCCTTAAGAGTCGTCCAAAATTGGTAATTCTTTTATCATTTTTTTTTGCCCAGACCGCACCATTCGATTCTGCATTTACGACCATAGATCGTAACTTATAAATTTTAAACACTTTCCCCATTTTACCAACTCTTTGTTGTGAATAAAAAAGAGGCCCTTTATTGGCAAAAAGGTTTACAAAAAATAAAAACGGCACTAAAGAGAAGAGTATAATAAGACCAATAACAGACAATATAATATCCAATAATCTCAAACTTAAAAGATAAAACCGATTGTGTGAATTCTTACTGAAATTTAGATACTTATAAAAACTCTTCTTCAAATTTTCAATTGGAACCCGATACATTATATCCTCATAAAATGCTTCATAACTTACAATATTAATTCCTTGAGAAAATAACAAAATAAGCTCCCTATTAAGATTCCTTTTGATTTCTGATGGAAAGCCATTTAAAGAAACTATTATTTCAGAAATATTATTCTTTATAATGGAAGATAGTAGTGTGCCAGAGAACTCATGAAAATTAGCCACATTATCAACTTTTTTATCAGATAAATACCCTTTTATATTATGGATATTATCGTCATTAACTTTTATTAGTAAATTTTTTATTTTCTCTGACTTACCAATAAAGAAAATATTTTTAGAATATTTTGTTGAAAAAAAGAACCAGATGTATAAAAATCTCCATAGAATACCGGGTAAAGAAAGTATCAAAAAAAGACAGACAATTTGCAATCTATTTAATGGTAACTGTGGAGAAATGAAGGGGGTGAAAACATAAAATATTGTTGTAAAATAAGCAGTTAAATTAATACTCCTAAAAACGGTATACCTATTATTTGAGGTCGTTAAATTGTATAACATAAAAATTTGACCAAAGATTAAATAATAAAAAATCAATAGCAGTATCCACCTAAAAATAAAATCGTTTGAAAAAGAAAAATAATTGAAATCAAAATAGTGGGAAGATAAAAACAGGCCAATGATGATTAATAGAATATCAACAAGTCTTAATAAAACTTTTCTTTCGGAAATATTATAATAGGATTTTGTTATCATTTTTTTATTTTTTTTACACCATTAGAAACCTAATGGAACTAAACATTCCAATAAAACATGGAAAAAACATCAATTTTATCATACTTTTTTATTTGATATACTTTTACTTTTTTTTTAATATTGATTGATTTTTTATTTAAAATTTTAAAACTTCATAGGTTAAAGTCGTATTTCTTTATTCCATTATATGCCCAAATAATCATTAAATAAACGGAGGCTATAAAAGTTAAATTTTCAATTTTCCTATAAAAACTCCATTGATGAAGAAGTAGATTTTTTTTATTCCTAGATAAAGATTCTTCTCTTATTCTATAAATTGCCAAAGGTTTTTTTATTCCAACTGCATGATTAATCTTTTTAAGATATTGAAGCCACAATCCCATATCCTGACGATACATTATGTTTGGCATAAAATACTTACCTAGCTTTTCAATATCAATAAATGCAGTTAAACAACTGATAGAATTGGTTTTTAAAATATCCATGTATGTAACCTTTTCAGGAACTATAAAGTCTGAAAATTGCTCTTCTAATGTAATTTCATTACACCTTTTGTAAGATGAAAAAACAAATCCTTCAGATGTTGAAATTTGACTGATTGAGGTACTTAAAAATTCGGGCAACCACAAATCATCGCTATCTAAAAAAGCTAAAAAACTGCCTTTAGCATTTTTTATTGAATTATTTCTCGCAACGGCTGGTCCAGAATTTTCAATTGAAAATATTTTTATACGAGAATCTTGGTTAGATAAACATCCTATAATTTGAATTGAATTGTCCGTTGAACCATCATCCGTAATTAACATTTCCCAATTAGTATAAGTTTGATTTTGAACACTCACTATGGTTTCTTCAATAAATTTAGAAGAATTATAACTAGGTGTAATAATTGAAACTAACTTAGAATTCATAGTGTAGGTGTGAAATAAAACTTTTTAATTTTTCTTTTTCTGAATGTAAAATGCATTTTTCTTGAATATCATATTGAATATCTTGACCAAAATATTTAACAAATTCTGAATCTATTTTCTTTATTTCGATTTGTTTCAAATGTTGTTCAATTCGAATAAAGAGTTTTCCTTTTTCTTTTTGAATGATTTGATAATTTAAACTAATAGAGTGATGTAAATCTAAATTCTTAAAAATGTAGTAGAATATTAAACTTGGATATATTTCATTTTTACCATAAACTAATTGACCAATTCGTCCAGTGACTTCCTCTAATATGCTGTGATTTCTTCCGCAGTTACATTTTATTGAATTTGAAGCTAATTTTATGTAGTCTCCTAACCTATAACGTATGATTGGAAAAGATCTCATTTGTAGATTTGTGACAACAATTTCATTATTAACCTCCTCTACAATCACACCTTCCATGTTGATATGCATACTACCCGCTGGACATTCAAAAGCAATAATACCAGATTCAGTAGCTCCATATTCACTTCTGATTTTAGATCCAAAAGCTTTAATTACCTCTTTATGATAATTTTTATAGATTTTCTCCGAAGTCCCTTTTATAAAAATAATACCTTTTGGTTTGGTTAGACCTCCTTGATTAATAAGCCTTGCAACTTGGTATATCATCGAGGAATAACCATGAATATAAACTGCTTTAGATAACTTTTTAATAAAAAATTTTAATTCTGATTTTTGATAACTAAAAACTCGAAATCGATTTTGAAGAAAATCTAAAAAATTAGTTCTTATCTTTTTTTCAAAAGTATAATTAAACCCCCAAAAATAGCCATTTCGATGCCAAGGGTGCACGTTATACCATGAATAACAGTATTGAGTAACTGCTCTATTAAATGAATCTGCAGATTCGTCTCTCTGAAAACTTAGAGAATTCCCAGAGCTACCAGAGGTAATAGCTTTAAATTTTTTACCTAACCAATTCGTATGAATAGTTGAATTATTTTTAAGTAGATCAGATTTTTGAAGCATTGGAATTTTTTTTATATCTGATATTTTTTTTAAATCATTGGGATTAAAATTATTACTTGTAAAATGTTTTCTGTAAAAAATTGAATTGTCATATGAATAGTTCAGTAGTTCTTTGAGTTTGAAAAATTGATAATCCTCTAACTCTTTTTTAGACCAATAATGTGTCTTTTCTAAAAAAGCTAGGTGTTTTCTTAAAGACGGATTCCTTATCGATGACCCCAACGTATATAATAATTTGTGTATCATTATTGTAAAATTTTCATCCATTTACTTTTAACAATATTCCAATCAAAATTTTCAACTTTTTTTCTAGCATTTATTGCAAGTGAATATTTATTCTCTTCTACTATTTTACAAATTTCTGTAGTCATTGCCGATGGATTGTTTTTTTCTACCAATACACCATCTTCATTGTGTTGGATTAAATAAGGCATCCCTCCTACATTTGTAGAAACCACTGGCAATCCCAATGCCATTGCTTCTATGACGCTTATTGGTGTGTTATCTACATTGGTAGTATTGATGAAAATATCGTAGTTTTCAGATTTTTTATGCCATTCTTTCTTGGATAGTACTCCTGTAATTTCTACACTTTCGTTTAAATGGTATTTATTAATCAGTTGTTTAACATCTTCTAAGGTCCCATCTTTATCGGGGCCTATCATACATAAAATTGCTTTTGGGTAGCTGTTTTTTAATTCTTTCAGAACCTCTATGACCAGGGTAGGATTGTATATCTCAGCAAAGGCTCTTACATACAATAATTTAGGGGCTATTTTTTTTCTTTCTTTGAAAGGGTATTGATGTATTGGAATCACATTAGGAATTAATACTGTTTTAAATCCTTTTTGTTCAAATTCATACTTTAAATACCCAGAGGGTGCTATGTTCTTATACGAATTATTAAAAACTAAGGATGAAAATTTTGGGTATTTTTTCAAACGATAAGGCAAATTACCTCCGTGTAGTATCGGTAAATATTTTAGTTTAAAAAACCTACAAAGTTGAGAAGTAAATAACGCATAGTAAAAATTGGAGGTACTGTAAGTATCTATGAATACATAATCTAGCTTATTACGTAAATGAACAACCGCTATACACATATCAAGCAGACGTAATACTTTATTCTGTTTTGATGAGCTTTTACAGATGATATAACCTGTATCGCATAGTAAATAACTCAAAGTGTCCATCGTAGTAGTATACCTTGTACTCTTTGTTAAATCATTACCGATATATAAAATTGTTTTATTCATGCTCAGTCTTAATTTTAATTAAACTCAAACCGAAAACAAAAGCAGGGAACGCAAGTCTCATGGCAGAATGGTTGATTGTTAAAAACCAGAAAAGATAAAATGAAATTAAAAAACTCCTTTGATACATCGTACCAAAATAAATATTTACTAACGGTTTAATTAGAAGTATCAATAGTGCTATAAAACCTAAAAGCCCCTGTTCTTCAAGTAATCGGCTAACTTCATTATGAGCAGCTGCAGTGACCTTAATATTAGATTCTATCCTCTTATACTTTCCATTTCCAACTCCAATACCGAAAAATGGAGATTTATAAAAACTTTCTAATTGTCCCTCAAAAATTGCACCTCTGCCAGCACTTGCATCTTTTTTTTGAACTCCTTTAGCATTCTTACCTGCATATCTATTCAAAATCAAACCACCTGTAATGTTTGTGGTATATAACCAAACCCCTATAAATAAAGCAAAAGAGACAGACGTATAAAGAAAAAGTTTCTTAAAAGTTAACCTTTTGTGTAATACGATGCATCCTATAAAAGCTGCAAGAGCGACACCTGCAGTTAACATACCTCCTCTAGAAAAAGTTAACAAACCTCTATAAGTAAAGTATGCTAAAAAAATGATATCTAAAAATAGATACTTAGATAATTGAACTCTTAAAATTATAAATATTGCGATGATAAATGTCCCAACACCTATCATAGTTGATACTTGGTTAGGCCCAAAACCACCAGAGGTATCAAAATTAGAAGAAGTAGTAAAAACTAAATCTTCCAAACTAGGAGTTTTAAAATATACAAGGCTAATCATAGAAAAAATAGGTAATAGCAAGAAAAAAAGCAATTGATTTAATTCTTTTATTGTTATATGTCTGAAGTTACAATACAATGCAAAAATTGCCAAGGATATAGGGCCACTTAAATTAAAAGCGATTGCTTTTCTGATAGATTCTCCCGGGGGTACTTGAGTAAATATGATTCCAATAGATAAAAGTAGAATGTATATTAATAGTGATATAGATATCTTTCCTTTGATCGGCCCTAAAAATAATCCTAAAAGAGAAAATAAAATTAATCCATACTTTCCTGTCTCATACAAAATAGTTCCATTGATGGCTCTTATAAAAATTTCTGCACCTACTAAATAACTTAATAAATACAAAGCCTCTTCATTTTTATTTCTAGTAATTAAAATAATAATGATACCTGTAACTATAATGAGTAACGTATATATTTGACCAATAGGCAAAATGGTGGCTATAAAACCAATCACCAGGTGTATACAAATAAACAAAAGTTTGTTATGTACTATTTTTTCTATCAAAGTACTTCTCTATAAATTTCTATTATTTTTTTTACACTACATTCTCTTGAGTAATTATTAAGAACTTCAGCATGTAGTTCTGAGGCTACTTTTTCTCTTAATACAGTATCATTAATTAATGATACAATAGCATCTGCCAATTTATCACTTCTCTTTGGGGGAACAACGACTTGTTTATTTGTAACAACAGCAGCACAGTCTCCTACATTAGTTACTACAACAGGAAGTTTTGCCAAACCGTATTCTAATAAAGAGATTGGAAGTCCTTCAGAATCTGAGGATAAAACTCCTATATCTGCTTGATCTAGAATGTTTTTAATATCACAACATAAATCATATTGAAAAACACGATCCTCTAACTTTTCATTTATTATAAATTTTTGAATTGATTTCCCATATGCATCATGATAATTTTTACCAATTAAATGTAAAGTACATCTTGCATCTTTTTTTAAAACAACTAAAAATGCTTTTAATAAATTGATATGATCTTTTTCTTTTCTATAGCCAGCTATACAGAGAATCTTTTTTCCTTTTTTACCAAATAATTTTGTGTCTTTTTGCAAATTTGTAAAAACAGGGAAATTTCTGACATAACTACCATCTGTATTTTTTAAAACAGTTTTAGACCAAAAGTCTAAGTCTTTATTAACACTTATTATGTAATTCATATGGATAGCACAACTCTTTAATAAAAATAATCTCTTCCCCTTTAAGCCTATATTATTACCCGTATGGTTGTGCCATATCACTTTTAATTTAGAATGAAGTATTTTAATGCATATGGCCAAAAAATACGAGGTTGAATGCGCATGAATGATTGAAATATCATTTTTTTTAATATAATTTTTTAATTTTTTAATGGCTTTCACATCCACTATTCTTTTTCTTTCTAAAAAAAAATACCCAACCGATGGATTTATATTTTCTTTTAAAGAGCCTTCGTTTCTGCTTACACACAAATAAGACGCTATTCCTACTTTAGACAAAGCATTTGCAATATTTACGGCCAGTACTTCTGCTCCACCTAGCTGTAAAGAATCTATTAATTGAAGTACGCTTATTTGTTTATTCATAGTAGTTCTTTTATCGCTTTTTCAAAGGTATCTAATGTAAATTGTTGAGACCAAATTCTTGCGTTTTCAACATGCGCTGCATACCTTTTTTTATGAGCTATGTAGCTTTCAATTTTTTCTATTACCTCATCTAAATTACCATTAATTAAAGCCCCTCTATGTCCATAATCTAGCATAGCGGGAACGCAAGAAACTTTTGTTGAAATTGGTAAGCAAGACCAAAACATAGATTCTGCAACAACTTTTGGCCACCCCTCTGACTTGGATATAAAAATTAAAAAATGGCTGTTTTGAAATGCTCGCTTTACCACTTCTTTTGATTGATTCCCATGTAGGTTAATAGTCTTATGTAATTGATGATCATCCATATATTTTTGAACTTTTTCAAATTCTAATCCATTTCCATACATATCTAAGGAAACATCAAACCCTTTTTTTAATAGTTTATGAGTGGCCGTTACAGAAAGCATCGGTTGTTTACCTATTGAGAAAGCTCCAACAAATAATAATTTGATCGTATTATTTAAATCTTTTTTAGCAATCTCTTCAATTTCATATTCGTGATAACTAGCTGTAAAAAATGATTTGATATTTTTTGTCTGTTTTAGCCATTCACCATAAACCAAGACTTTAATTTTTTTTGATAGTAACGTATTACTTAAAATCCATTTTTGTAATTTATAAGCTATGGGTTGTTTACTCTTTGGGTCCCAGTTTCCAGCATATTTAGCAGTTTTATTTTTTGAAGGAAAAAATACTTGTACAACACAGCCAAGCAGTCCCACATTTCCTGGACAACGTAGATGTATATGAGTTACTTGCTTCATTACGTGATAAATACTCCAGCAAATTTTTGGGATTACTAAAATTGATCGGAATACATTTTTAAAAGAAGTAATGTCAAAATTGGGAATTTCTATTACCTTAATTCTAGGATGTACATAAGGTATTTCAATACTTTTAATTTCATCCTTAACAACAGGAGCTACAACAATAATTTCATCAACAAATTCCCCCCACAAATTCAACTCTCTTACGTAAGGCTCGTAGGCGTAAATTTGTCCATTTTTAATTTTATGAATAGTATGTGTAATGATTCCAAAAATCATGATAAAATTTTATTATAATATTCAATATTTTTAGTAATAGTAGCATCTAAATTAAATCTAGAAATAATATCTTTTCTTGCAGCTTTACCATATACATTAGAATTTACATTATTTAACACATCAATTATTACGGAAGCCAAAAGATTTATTTTAAATGGATTTACTAATAACCCTGTAACACCATTTTTTATAGCTTCACGTCCCGGACCGATATCTCCTGCAATAAGAATTTTACCCATCGAAAGTGCCTCTAGCCAAGCAATAGGCATTGCTTCCATATGAGATGGAAACACACAAACATGTGCTTTCTCTATGTAATCAGGAATTTCAACATGAGGAACAGGCCCTAGAAGCTCTATATTATTTTTGAGGTCATTATTAATATATGTTTTCAAATATTCAGTAAATGAATTCCCGTTTTTATCAATCCAATCTCTTCCAACGATCTTCAGTTTAATAGAAGGAAATTTTTCTTTTATCAAAGGCATTGCTTGTATTAATTGTCGAATCCCTTTTTTTTCACAAACAGTCCCCACAAATAATAAAGTATTGTGTTGTAGTTTAGTTATATCGGCAACATGAAACTTCGCAGTATCAACACTGTTATATATTACTTTATAATTGAATTTAAAATTTAAATACTTTTGAGTTTGTCTTCCCACATAGTCACTAACAGCGATATAACCATCTGCTTTTTTAAAAGATTGCTTTTCTTGGAAACTTCTCCAAATAGCGGGTTTTTTGTCTAATTCATTAGCAAAAAAATGATGTCCTCCATGTAAACGAATTATTTTTTTATAAGATGTTTTTTTTGGAAAAAAAGCAAAATTCAATTCACTTCCTTCAACTATATTTAGGGGTTCTTCTTTATCTAATTCATTAATTTTAGAGAGTATTCTAATTGTATGATCGTAAAATTTTCCTATTTTCCATTTTGATTTTGCTAATCTATAAATCTGAACTCCCTGATCAAAAGTATTTTTATTTGTAAATTCTTTTGAAATACCAATTACAGAAACCTTTATATCTTTTTTTACTAGCATTCTAGATAGAAATTGAACTAAAGAACCTATGCCTCCTCCATTTATACCTTTCATAGGGTATTCATTTGTTATGAAACAGATATGCATTTTAGTATTTTTTTATTTAATATATGTGAACTATTTTCAATGGGATGTAAAACTATTTTTTCTAACCACTTTTTTCGATCTTTCCCAACTTGTGATGGGTTAATTAATGCGCTTACTATTTTTTTAAGTATCTCATCTTTACTATTTATCCAACCAACTGCTTTAAGATTTTCCATACTTTTAAAATGTTGGAAATTATATATATCCTCTACTTTAAAAACTGAATTTACTACAGGGTCATAATTTAAATACAAACATGGCTTGTCTAAAATAGCCGCATCATGAGCCATTGTACTTCCTAGGTTGATTACTATATCACTGTGTTTTATAGTATTTATAAGTAAACTTAAATCATTAAATCTTGGATAATTTTCACTAAAAGAACCATCTGACCCTACAACTCCTCCCCAGTCCGGATCAATTGAAACAATTAAATGATTGTATTTATTTAAAACTTGATTAAACCTATTTGTTTTATCTACTGGGCATCTTCTGAAAATTATTTGTGGTCGATCAATTTGGTCGATTTCACAGAGTGCCTCACAGATATCATTTAAATAATATGCTTCGTACGGAGATGCTTGATCATTACCAGAAAAGCAAATTGTATTTTTATGAATATCTAGGCCAAATTGATCATAAAAAAAATCTTTATTTAAATAGTGTTTTTCATCAAAATAAAACTCAAATTGAGGTGTTCCAACTATATGAATTTGTGATGATTTGATTTCTGGATATAATAAATCCAATTCTTTTTTCATTAGTTTTGACCAAACAAAATAAGAATCATATCTTGAGATTAATCTTGCTTTAGGTATATTATCCCAAGAATAAATAACAGTTGTAACTTTAATATTTAATTCTATTGCTGAACTTATTATTGGCACTGTAGAAGGCGCTCTTTGGTGAAGATTCAAAATAATGTCTGGTTGGTAATCTAAAAGTGTCTTTTTTATTAATTTGGTCGTTTTATTTTTTACAATTTCTTTTTCGTATAAAGTATCCGCTTTTAATATCAATGAATAGGATTTAGATAATAAAAACCCTAATATTTCAGCTAAAAAATATAAAATCTTCTTTTTAAATCCGTTCTTACTCGGACTCCAAAATTTTAAAATTGTAATATTATTAAGTTTTTTTATGTTTATTAAAATCCTAGCATAAGCAATACTTTCCCTTAATAACCTAGCTATAAATTTTTCTTTAAAATCTGGAATTTCTTTAAAATCTCTAATCTCAGATTTGTTCATTTGTATTTCTTCTATTGCAGACTTAGATATGCTATGATAAACAAGAACTTCATTTCCATCTATTATAAAGTTTCTTATAAAACTAGAAAAGATATAATTTCGAATACCAACACCATCTGGAACAAGTAAGATCATTTTCATATGTTATTTTATTAAATCTATTTTTGAATCAATGTCTAAACTCCTTTCAATAGACATTTTAAAATGCAATGTTTTAGAGGTTATTAAAGAATGATTCTTTATAAAATCTTTAACTTTAATTATATAAATAGCACCATTTGCGCTGTAAGTTTGGGGTAATTCTTGTCTGGGGAAGAAGGGATATTCATTGTTAATTATTCCCTCTAAAAAACCTTCATTATTTATTCTTAAAGATTTGTATGGATGGTAATTATTTGAACAAACACTTATCAAAGAATTAGCGTATGAAGCTAATAATTTATTAAAAGCTTCATCGATATCATCAGATTTTCTCAAAGGGGATGTTGGCTGTAAAAGAATTAAGTAGTCAAACGTTGTGCCTTTTAAACTTTCTATAACATGAGCCAAAACAGGCTCTGTTCTGGAAGTATCTAGAGCTAATTCTTTCGGTCTTCTTATAGTAATTACATTCTTATGCTTTTGAGATATTCTCAAAATATCGTCATCATCTGAAGAAACAACAACATCTGTAATATATTTTGAATTTAGTGCCGCTTCAATCGACCACTGTAATAAAGGTTTCCCTAAAAAATTTACTAAATTTTTTTTCGGAATTCCTTTAGATCCTCCTCTTGCGGGTATAATTGCTATAACTTTCATCTATAAATCTTGAAATTGTTTCTGACAGTTTACTTCCCAAATAATAGCTGATGTTAATAAATTGAAAAAAAGCTCATTACTATTCCCATTTCCAAATTCTGTTGTATTAAAAATTATGTTTTTTTTCTTTTTAATCGTATCAATTGCTAATAAAATTTCATCTGAATCATAATTGACATGAACTATAGAAGCTGCCTCTCCTCTATTATTTTGTCTTGATCCTACATCGATGGTTGGTACATTATAATAAGGCGCTTCTCTAACTCCTGCACTTGAATTTCCTATTATAAAACAGGTTTCTTTCAGTAACCTTAAAAAATATTCAAATCGTAAAGAGGGAAAAATTTTAAATCTTGGATTATTTTCTAAGCGTTTGTATTCTTCTAAAATTTCATCAGTTCCTAGATCATTATTAGGATAAATTACTATGTAATTTTCTTCTGATTGTAACAAAGCATCCACAAAATACTTAGCGTTCTTTATTATATTAATATAATCGGTTGTTACAGGGTGAAACATCACAATTGCATAGTTATCAAATGGAATATGATAATAATCCTTAACAATTTGTATACTTGGTAAATTAGAGGAATTCATTAAATCTAAATCTGGTGAACCAATTACATGAATAGAACTTTGCAATTCTCCCATCTGTATCAGTCTTTTTTTTGCTTCATTATTAGAGACTAAATGTAGATGAGATAGTTTACTTACTGAATGCCTTATCAATTCATCTATAGTTCCTGAAACTTCACCTCCTTCGATATGAGCAACCAAAATATTATTTAAACTTCCAACAATTGCTCCAGCTAAAGCTTCTACTCTATCTCCATGAACAACAATTAAGTCTGGTTGTTGTTTTTCAATATATTCAGAAAAACCAGCTATTGTAATTGCTAGAGTTCTATCCATACATTCCGTCCCAACATGATTTTGAAATGTAGATATATTTTTAAAACCACTTTTGTAAATTTCAATCAATGTAGCGCCATATTTTTCATACAAATGCATTCCAGTGACAAAAATTTGAACCTCAAAATAAGGAGATTCTTGGGTAATTTTCATCAATGATTTTAGTTTACCAAAATCTGCACGAGTTCCTGTAAGGAATATTATTTTCTTTTTTTTATTCAATATTTGACCAATTTAAATGAGTATCTTTTTCAATAGTAATTGCTGCTTTTCTTCCTAAAATTTCATTAAAATCTTTCGCTAAAATCTCTCCTACTCCGGGTCTTTTAACCCATAAATTTTGTTTTGTAAAGAGTTCACCTTTATCAATGGTATTTATCGATACCACTGTTGCAAAAGCAAAATTTATGGTTACTTGTTCTTCTTCAGTGGGTTGCTTAGTTCCTCCGCGCATTTGCCATATTAGATTACTTCCTTTTATCAACTCTTTACAATCATTTTCATCCATAGAGCAAACAATATCTGGTCCTTTCCTTTGTTTATGATCTGTAAAATGACGCTCTAAAATGGAAGCTCCTAAAGCAACTGCACCAAAACAGGCATGGTTACTTGTAGTATGATCTGACAAGCCAAAAACCTGATTTGGAAATGCTTCAGATAATTCTTGCATGGCACCATAACGAACTAATTTTGGTGGTGTTGGATATAAATTTGTTGTATGTAATATAGCTAATGGTACATTTGCTTTGTCAAAAATTTGTACTGCTTTTAGAACACTTTCAATAGTATTCATTCCAGTACTTAATATGACAGGCTTACCAAATTGGGCAATATGTTCTAGTAAAGGATAATTATTACATTCACCTGAACCAATTTTATAAGCAGGTACATTCATTTTTTCCAATCGATCTGCAGCAGCTTTAGAAAAAGGTGTTGATATAAAAATCATACCTTTTGATTCTACATAATTTTTCAATTTACTTTCATCTTCTTCATTTAACGAACATCTATCCATTATTTCATAAATAGACACATCTGCGTTACCTGGAATTATTTTTTTTGCGGCACCAGTCATTTCATCTTCAACAATATGAGTTTGATGTTTTACAACTTCTACCCCTGCTCTTTTAGCAGCATTAACCATTTCAAAGGCAACTTTCAAATTTCCTTCGTGATTGATTCCGATTTCTGCAATTACAAGAGGTGGGAAATTTTGACCTATTTTTCTACCAGCTATGTCAACATAATTGTTACGACTCATCTTTGTATGTTTTATAAATAAATTTTGCTTAAACAAAATCTTTATTAGGATCTTGTAAAGAAAATTGAACTCTAAAAGGTTCATGAATACTACTTTCAGCTTCTGCAATATGCGTTTTAAATTTAATAGCCGTACAACCTGTTTTGGCTACGGCATCAATATATGCATGTGCCATCCCTAAACTTCCATCATGAGCTTGTCCTATTTCTGCGATGATTTGTATCATAAATAATAACGTTTTGAAAAACTATTTTTAGCTTCTTTAATTATGTTTTTTAGTCCATCATTCCATGGAACTATATCATATAAATTTGATGGTACATTTTTTAAATATGGATTAACTTGTTGGTTATTTACATATTCATCTAATGATTCTAAAATAGCTTCAACCCAACTATTTACAAAATGTGGACAATCAATAAGTTTTCCATATTTACCTTTGTTAAGTACCTCAGATACTGCTCCCATATTTGAAGCAATACAATAATTACCACATTTTAATGCTTCTAATAGAGAAAGTCCAAATCCTTCTTGCCATAAAGTGCTAAATAAATAAAAATCTGATATCTGTAAATATTTATTCAATTCATTGTTTGGCACTTTACCTATCACTCTAACATGTTTTAAATCAATGACTTTGTTTGTTCCAATAATCAATAATTCAATTTTATAAGTTGTCACTTTTAATAATTCTTCCCAAGCTTGAAGAATTATCTCTAAACCTTTTTTCTTTCGGTCTTGAGAACACCACACGAAATAAATAGTATTCTCTTGGAACTGATTTTTTTTTCTTAATTTCTTTTTATCATAGAATGACAAAAGTTTAAATTTCGAACTATCCACTCCATTGCTTAAAACTGAAACCTTAATTGAAAGAACATTTAACTTTTTTTTAAAATTCTCATATGATTTTTTAGTAAGAAGAATTAATTCATCGATTTTTGAACACATCAACTCAGACTTAAGAAAAGGTTGATAACCGTGATAAAAAAACTGTAAGTAAACATTTTTTCTTTGACCTCTTTTTTGAATAAAATCAATAATTGCAAACATCAAACCTACATTGTCGATAACTTGAATTATAATATATTTTTCTAAAAACAAAATTTCATTCAACTTATATAGGTACTTATTGTATTTGGAGCCCCCTAATAATTGTATTTTTATTTTATCAAAGTTGTTTTGAGGTTTCATAAAATATTGTTTCGGTTTTTTAACTAAAATTTCTGACTTTGGACAAATTAAATAATCAATTGAACAATGATTTGATAAATGATAGTTTAACATTGTAGTCCAACTCCCTATACCTAAAAAAGGTAAAGGAAAATTAGAAATTAAAACAGTTTTTACAGTATTCATGAATTTATTTAAATTATTTGGGTAATTTAACTCCTAGCCTATAGATTTTTCTATACAAAATCTTGGCTTTGAAAGGCATTATATAATCAAAAATAGTAGGATCAAATTCTATTAAATTAGTCATCATTATATTCCAACTACCAATTTTTTTGCTTGGAATACCTATATTCGATAGTAATACCTTTTTACTAATACAATTCGTCATAATTTTTTAAATTGAATATTCTTCATGGTTTTTAATTCCTAACTTCTTAAAGCGTAAATTTCTGAAGGATTTTATCTTTAATAGCCTCAAATATATCTTACCAATAAAAAATCCTTTTTTATTAAAATTTTTAGAAACTAAATCGCTAGTATCAATACCCTCAGATAATTCCTTTTTTAAAATTCTAAATTCTTCAAACATCCA
>Ga0209119_1000622_pt1 | contig 36267 bp, 35 predicted proteins | sample COG_03_FD_184747 | JGI IMG/M metagenome (GOLD analysis project Ga0209119, IMG submission 184747) | Pelagic Microbial community sample from North Sea - COGITO 998_met_03 (SPAdes) (version 2) | ecosystem: Environmental > Aquatic > Marine > Neritic zone/Coastal water | place: Helgoland, sampling...
CAGCTAGCTTGAAGCAACTCGCATGAAGGCGAATGCGGTTTGTCCGAAGAGTTGGGCGCGTACGGAGAGTAGGGTAGTACGGGTAGTACGGGTAGTACGGGTAGTACGGAGAATGCGACAGTTTACGCAAGTCTAGCCACCAGTTTCGGGGTAGACGTCAAAGTCGATAAACTGTCGCTGAGTTATTCCCGCAGGTTTATTTTCTAACAGGTTCTACCTTTGCGACGCAGATGAGCGTTTCTACGCAGTCTCGAATAGAGACGTCGAGGGGCCGAAACTCCATATCAAGTCTTTCTCGAATGCGATCATTACGTAGTTCACAGCCACCCCATATGGCCCTGAATTCAGCCTCCTTGGCCTTCACCTTGTCGGGTAGCGGATCAATGAGTTCCGCACCCGCAAAGCCTAATTCAGGCAGAAGGCGATCGATACTGGCGCAGATATCTTCGACATTACGAGTTTCTGTTGACCAGGCAATAAAGCGTTCGCCATTACTAACATTGACACTTTCAAGCATCCGGATGTGAGCCTCTGCTACGTCGCGTACGTCAACCGTATACCAGGGTCGATAAGCGCCCATGACGTTCTGTGAATACTTACCCAGCAACATCGTTTCAATGTGATGCTGCCAGGGACCTGAGTTCTTCTGGTGTGCAGACAGGATCGGTCCTACGTTATCACCGGGACAGCAGGTGATCGCATCCCAACGACCACTTTCTTCAGCTGCGTCAGCGAAGGCCCGTTCAGCAAGTACCTTGCCCATGGAGTAACCTTGGCCGCGGTTTGCTTGACGCTTGGGGTTTTGTTCGTCCGGATATCGGTCTTCGTAAAGGACGGGGCGCCGAACAAGTTCTTGAGTGTCGGTTTCGGACATCACGGCAGCAATGCTCGAGGTCACGACCACGCGGTTGACGCTGTCGGACAGGTTGATGCTGTTGATCACGTGGTCACAAACCATTTTGACATAGTCCATGTCGTCGTAGCTCGAGACGTGGGATAAGTGCGCGACACCATGACAGCCCTTAAAAATTTGGTCGAAGCAACCGGGTTCATCAAGGTTCGCGGAATGTAGTGTCAGACGACCGGATCCATAGCCTGGCATCGCCTTCAGAAAACCCACCTTCTCGTCGTCGTTAGTATCTCGAACACAGGCGCGGACTCTATAACCTTCGTCCAAAAGCTGTCGGACTACCCAGCCGCCGATGAATCCGGCGCTACCGGTAACTGCGACGGTTCCACCTTGTGGTATTGGTGCCATAGATCTTCTCCCAATTGACGTTAGTGTCGTCAATGATACTTCAACTGAATTGAATTTGTGTTGGAAGTTTTATGACTTGCTAGTGGCTAAATGTATCTGCGCAGGGTACGAGCCGAATCGGATGCTTTGGTGGGAAAGATTAAGGGTTATGCTTATCATTGTGCTCAAAATTGTTATCTGGCAGCCATTTAGGTAGAGGTGAAATAACTCAACCTCTGTCATTATCTGATGCGTTAACCGACTTCAGCCCCTATTGAAACAGAGCGTCAGTGTGGGCCGTCTTGATATATGGCCTTTTGTCTGCCTCCCTGTAAAAAATCCCTGCGCGGCAATTTTTCAGTGGTATTCTGCCGGTCTTCACATGAATTGAGGTGCGGCAAGCTATGGATACAGCCCTGACGATTCAAGACTTAGGTGCCATCGGCGAGATCATTGGTGCGGTGGCGGTGATAGCGTCCGTAATATATCTGGCGGTCCAGATCCACCATGGCCTGCGTGGCTACCAGAGCGTGATCACCCAGGAAACTACTAATCACTTTTCCCGTCTGCAGCTGGATATTGCCCGTGATCCGGTGCTGAGTGATCTGATGTATCGTGTCTATAGTGGCGCTGAGCTAGGGGTTTTCGATATGCGGCGGCTGGGATTCTTGCTATCGAGCTATATGATTGCCTATGAAAATCTGTACGCTCAGCACCGCACCGGTATGTTGGCAAAGGGTTCTTATGATGCCCGGCGACGCAGCATGGCCAGTATGCTAGCACCGCCGGCGGGCTGGCAATGGTGGCAAAGCATTGGTATTTATAACCATCCTGCTGACTTCGTCGCTGAAGTCAGTGTTGCTATTGAAGACTATCGAGCCAGCAAGCTCGACGCCGAACCTATCGCGCCAAGCTAGCGCTAGCAAGGCGACTCGCCGCACTCATTCCCAACCCTGAGCGTACTGTATTAGCATCTGCTTCGCCTTGGAGAAAGACGGCATGTGGGCCTCCATGAAGGTTTTGCAATTCGTCTGCCGGGCGTTTATTCTACCGGAGCGTAGCATTGGTGATTGTGATATCGCCCTGATATTGTATCTTCATCTAGGCAGTGCTTTGCGCCATGCTGAATGTACTGTGCTGTATGCTATAGATTAAAAAGGTACCTATGCGCTTTGAGGTGGGCCACTCGATAAAGTTCGATGTTAAACGGCTTATTTTTGATCGGCGATAAAACTGCTGCACCCTAAACAGGAGAAGCAAAGATGCCATTTCTACAAGTAATGTCCAACCGAGCCAGTCACAAATTTTCTCTTGATAACTTACCAACCCTAGATCTGACTGAGATGCAGGTCCCCGCCAACGCGAGTTTGAAAGATTACCTGCAGGCCCTGGAAATCGCTAGGTCTACACAAGAATTGGCTGTCATCGACTCGATGCCAATGGCGCTGCAACAGTCGGTATTAGCTGTGCTGCGATATGCTGCTGAATGCGATGTCGCTGATCGAAAACAGATCACCTTTTCGTGGTCGCCAGCTTATGAGTGGGGCATGCACTTGTGGGAGGCCCGCGCGGTTAAAGGCAGTGCTTCTGCGATAACTATCAACCTTGAGGGCCCGTATCCAGAACCCTGAGTGACTGCAGGCCGCGCTGCGGTGTAGCGTTGACTGATTTGGAATAAGTGATAATGGCGGGGATGAACCGATGCCGACTCAGAAATTCCTGGTGACGAGAGACAATGTCAGAATCGCTTATTCAGAGAGCGGATCTGGCCCTTGTCTGGTCTATGTGCGGGGCTGGATGAGTCATCTGGATGCGCTCTGGGAACGTCCGGGTTTTCGGGCGTTTATTCAGACATTGTCCGAACATTATCATGTGGTTCGATATGATATGCGGGGTAATGGCTTGTCTGAAAGGCAAGGTGTGAAGATCAGTCTGGAGTTAATGGTCTCGGACCTGGAAGACCTCATAGATCATCTGCAATTGGATCGTTTCGTACTGTGGGCTGCGTCTTTTGGCGGGCCCACCGGGATCGCTTATGCGTGCCGTCACCCGGAGCGGGTAGAGTACTTAATTCTTGACGGTACCTATGCCAGGGGCGCGAAGATCGCGCGGCCCATGCGGCGGTTATTGTTGGTGCTTGCGTTACGGTTTTTCCCGGAGATGGCCTTCTCGCTACTGAGCAACGCAACCGTGCCTGAAACAAATCGGTCAGGACAGAAGACCCTTGATTTAGGCTCGAGAATGGTGACGCCAAAAACAGGCGCGCAGCTTTATCGTCTGGCCTTTAAGACCGACGTTACTCGAATGCTGAGCAAAATCCAGTCACCCACGCTGGTGATGCATGCCCTGCAGAGTCGGTCGATTTCGCCGCGTCTGGGCCGTGAGCTTGCCGGGCTGATTCCCGCTGCGCAGTTCGTCGGTCTCGACACCTCAGCGCAAAACAGTTGGGAAGGTGATCAGGTGCAAATGCTTAAGGCCGTTGGCGCATTTCTCGGCGTCAAGCTGGTGGACCCTGCGTTGGACCTTGATCCAGGTTCTGCGACTGCTGATCGAGCTTTCATTTTTGTGAGTTACTCCCACACAGATTCAGCAGAGGTGCTGGCGTTAACGAGTCATCTCCAGGCCACCGGGTTCAATATGTGGGTAGACACGGGCGGCATAAAACCTGGGAAAAATTGGCGTGAAGAAATTGCCGTGGCGGTGCAGGTCTGTCGTGGCTTTGTCCTGTGTGTTTCCGAAGCCGCACTGCAGTCAGATCATTGCCTTCGTGAACTGAACTTTGCATTGGATGAGCGACGTCCGATCCTTGTGGTTTTTCTCGAGCCAGTGACCATGCCGGCCTCGATGCGAATGTCTTTGGCATCCAGGCAGGCGATTTATCGATACAAGCTGGAAGAAACGGAATTCAAGCAGCAGTTAGCGGTTGGGTTGCAGGAGATTATGCGTGAGGCCGGTATTCATTCGGGCGAAGAATCTGATTTTCTTGATATTGATGTACGGTCTGAAGTCGGCGATAAATAGTGCGGTAAGCCTAAAAGAAGCCAGCTATGATTGAAGATAGGCAGAATATCGAAGACTGTGCGCCTAAATAACAAAGAGCGGCTATGACATTTAAGTTAAGGTTGGGAGCTGAGTAAGTGCCTTTTGCTGCAAAAACCTTAAAAGAGGTTTGCAGCCATCTACAAGAGTCCCGCCAGAGTGCGCGTGATGCAAAAAAAAAATGTCCATTCCAACTTTCTGATTAAACCCGCACCGGTTAGGTAGATTATAATATCATGCTAAACCGTATCACTAGATTCTGGACTGCCCATGCCTGATACCTCGTCGATTCTTGTCAATATTGATAACTACATCGTTGCCGAGACCTCTAAACATTTCGCGAACACGGTGCGGTTTGCGAGGGGTGTTAACCGATTCAGTCATGCGCGCCAACTGATACCCATTGCCAAACAGAGTATCGAGCGAATGAACCGCGATACGATCTATAGCTCTGCCGTGGTTAATATCAGCCAGGGTGCGTCGGTCACTGTGCCGGATGCGGGGGAACGTTATATGTCTGTTGTGGTGATTGATGAAAATAATTACACGACGGCGATCTGGCATAATAGTGGTACTTATCCCTTGTCTGTAGCGGAGCATGGTTCCGACTTTGTCGCGGTGCTCGTTCGAATACTTGTGGATCCAGCAGATCCCGCCGATATTGCTATTGCTCATGAGTTGCAGCGGGGAGTGGGTGTGGAAGCGATAGCCGGTGCTGAATACCAACGTCCCAATTTTGATCATGCAAGCCATCAGGTGGTTCATAATCTGTTAAAACAACTCGGTGAAGGCATGACGGATGCAACGGCCTGTAACGGCACTCGGTTGGAAGTCTCACCTATACGTCATATGGTCAGTGCTGCGTTTGGCTGGGGTGGGTTGCCAACAAAAGAGGTTGTGTACGTAAACGACACAACCCAGCGCCCCCTAGATCATCATCAGTTGACCGTAAAGGACGTGCCTGTTGACGGTTTCTGGTCAATCAGTATTTATAATCAAACGGGTTTTTTCGAGCAGAATGCATATGAGTCTTACAGTATGAATAGCATCTTTGCGATACCGAATGTTGATGGTTCATATACGCTTAATTTCGGTAGTACGCCGGAGGTCGGACAAAATTTTCTGTATATCATGCCTGGCTGGAGCTATGTTGTGCGCTTGTACCAGCCACACGCGGCCGTGATAACCGGGACTTGGCGATTTCCTGTGCCAGTGCTAGCCAGTCCCTAGGTGTTGGCTTTGGGTCCTGCAGATCGGCTGACTGTTTGCGGCACAAATATTCAAGTCAGGCTGCCTGCGATAAGAGCAATCAGTCTCTACCATTGAACGAGGCAATAGGTTTGAAAGGATATTCACATCATCGCTGACGTATATCAGCTGCACGCTCTCCGTAAAGTTTTACGTACCGGCGTTTGGCCCAAATGGCATAAATGTATTTTGCTACAGGACTAATGAGGGGTAACTTCAATATTTTCCAAAGCCACCCCATCCTTGTGGAAGACCAAGCGCGTACAGAGGCATCAACGCCCGTAACCCACTCACCATCCCGAGTTTTCAGGTGCAGCACCTCGAGTAGTTCGTTGCGGGGCGGTATGTCAGTTGCAGATAAACCATGAATGTCAACGAGTTCAAGCTCGTCACTTTTCATTTTGGCCAACACACCCATTTCTCGCGAGCACAGCGGACATTGACCGTCGTAGTACAGAGTATCTTTTTTATTTGTCATGGGTTGGGTTACGCTGTCGCTAAATGTCTGGATCAGTCATCTGCGGGGACGCCAATATCGTAGTAGCTGACATAGAGGATAAAGCCGAATGAAAATTGCTGTTATTGGTGCTGGTATAGCAGGTCTCAGTCTCGCAAAGAGCCTGAGTGCATTACCTAATTACCAAGTCGAATTGTTTGATAAAGGCCGTGGGCTGGGTGGCAGAATGTCTGTCCGTCATACAGGTGCTTATACTTTCGACCATGGTGCACAATTTTTTACGGCGAGAACTGCAGGCTTTCAAGAGTTTTTGCGTGCCTACCAGTCAGCAGGTCTGGTTGAAGCGTGGTGGCCAGATATAACGACGTTTGCGGGTGTGGAGAGCGCCGGTGAGCGCGCCTGGCTCGAGCCCCATTTCGTTGCGTTGCCGAACATGAATGGGTTGTGTAAGGCCATTGCAGAGGACCTTGATGTCACGCTTAATACTGAAGTGGACTCGATTGAACAATCTGACGGACGCTGGTGGCTGAAAGCTGCAGGTCAGTCTCTCGGTACCTTCGATTGGGTGGTGAGTACCGCGCCGCCTGAACAAACGCGGCGGCTGTTTCCAAACACGATAAGTCAAGCCATGGACGCGGTACGCTTTGATCCCTGTTATTCACTCCTGCTGGGTTGTTCCGGTATCCTTCCTGCTTGGGATGCTGCTGTTGTCAAAGGTTCAATAGTTAACTGGCTTGCCTTCAATGATCGTAAGCCGGGCCGTGACAGCCAGCCATCCCTGGTGGCGCATGCTGACGGCGCTTGGTCGCAAGCCCATGACGACACAGACAGAGAGCAAGTAAAGCAACTGCTTGTGGATGCGGTGTCGAGTATTGTGGATATAAAGGCTGATACGGTCGGGTTGCACCGTTGGCGCTATGCGCGGGTCAGCACGCCTTTGGGACAAGACTTTTGGGTGGATGAGGCTGCGCAACTGGCAGCTTGTGGCGACTGGTGCATTGGAAGTCGAGTCGAAGATGCCTTCACCAGCGCTTCGCGTCTTGCGCAATGGTTTGGGAGCACATGATGGAGACGAACGTCAGTGTGCGACAGGCCTTACGGGTATTTCAGAAGGTTCTTGATTACGGCACCCGCAAAGGGGAAGCCACCACTTATAAGCGCCTGGAAGCAACGACGAGCTACGACGGTTACACGGTCATACTTAATGACGAGTGCGTCACCCTGACAATTTTTTTTCATAATAAATTTTCCCTCGATTACACGAGTAAGCGGGCCCTATATGCTTTTCTAGGCAAGCTAGAGGAAGTCGATCGGCAACGGGGTAGTCGCGCAGACCGGGACTAGCAACTGCGTGGGAATATTAGAGTTGATTTACAGTAGGTAAAAATCTAATTGCGGCACAGAAATCAGTAAGCTGTGCCTCAACTCGAGGTCCTAACGACTTTCGCTACATGTCTTGCATAAATCTTGAGGCCATTTGTAGATAACCTTTGGGGTCTGGGTGTTTTGCCATTACCGCGTCCCATGCATCTCCAGTGAACGCCGTTTTTAACAATTCATCGCGCTGAGATTTACTCTCCCAGCGTATGATCCAGGTGACGTTGGCGCTACCGATCGAGCTTGTTTGCGGGTCACTGCCAGCCACTTCCGCGGCATACTCTCCCTCGTCAATCCAGAATCCGACAACATCCAGCTTGTCTCTGAGTACGACGACGGCAATCTCGGCCCATTTGACGTAGTCTGAAAATATGTCGCGTCGGTAGTGATAATCTCTAATCTCGTAAATCATGCTGACACCTTGGTTCTCACAGTTACTCCTTCAAAGGACACCCAAGCTGCTCGAACAGCCAAGCATATGTCGGCGTGTTGCTAAGAGCTCAGGCGCCCATCTCATGCCCCGTGAGCTAAGGGACACGCCAGGTCAAGCGGTATGCAGGGAGTAGTTAACTACCTGTAATCCTATGTGACAGGCGCAGGCACGGCAATCATTAAATTGTCTGCCAGCGAGTGCAACGGCCCTAAGACCAGGTGTCAAATCGCAAGATGTCACTAACGGGCTTGCGAGAGACGGGGCCAAATTTACCTAAGGGGTAGCCAACGGGTATCAGGCAATAGGCGCCCATGGATTCTGGTAGCTTGAGGACCTCGCTGACGGCAGCGCGATCGCTCAAGGCCAGGGTTGTGGGGGCAGCGCCCAAGCCGAGTCCGCGGGCAGCGAGCAGCAGATTCTGAATACCGGGCCAGATGGAGCCGCCACCCATGGCCATAGTCGCGGCATCGACTTTGACACCGAAGTCCATGCAGGCAATGATCAGCGCGGGTATTTCGTGGAGATGTTCCATTTGCCAGATAACGGACTGCATCATGCGCAGGCGTTTGGCTTGATCCTGGTGGGGCAATGATCCCGGGTTGTCGATCATGGGTCCGATATATGCCTCGACGCCCTTGCGGTTCAAGTCGGCAAGTTGTTGTTTGACGCCGGCATCGCGCACAATAATCCACCGGCCACTCTGCATATTCGAACCCGATGGTGCCTGGTTGGCAGCATCTACGAGCTTGACCAGCAATTCTTCAGGAACGGGTTTGGTATCGAGTTTGCGCATCGCGCGACAGTGATACATGGCATCGAACAGTCCCATTTCTTCCATAATAATCTCCTTGTCGGTGGTTTGAATGTCGTGTCTTCTGCTGCCTTGAATGAACCTGGCGCATTGCTTCGGCAGAATGTCAGTTGTCAGAGAACTATAGCGTATTGTGAGTGCCGCCTGTTAATTTCCTGGCACACTGCCGCGTGATTCGACGTTTAGCGCTGCCCGTGTGGTGGGTGTTGGACGCGAAGGCTGAGATGCTGGGTTGAGATCAGAGGAGGCTAGATGGTCGTGTTCGATGGGTTGCTGTTTCTCTGGCGTCGGCCGTGGAAAATAGGTCTTTGTGCTACGTGATGCAGCCACAGTGTCAACACGTGCTCCGCTTATTTAAATAAGCTGAGCAACATTTGCTGATCAACATTTTCTGATCAACATTTTCTGATCAACATTTGCTGATCAATGTAATCTGATCAACATCAGCTCAGCAGAACCTGAAAGGCTTAACGGCGCTTAAGTTCTTCGAGCCGGCGCTCGATTTGAGCCGTGATGTTGTCTAATTCTTCGACCTGCAATTGCAGTTGGCGATTCTTGTGCAAAGTATGCGCTGCCAGCAGATCTAATTGTTCTGCTGTGACATGTTTACTTTGAACGATCTCGATGATTTCCTCTTCGCTCAAACGATCTATGTTAAAAGTTGCTTTGCCCACGGTTTCCCCTCCATTACCAGCAGTGCTGCGTTGTAGCTACTTTAAGGGCTGAAGGTGGATCGCAGACTAATCTGGATCAGGAAATGCGGCGGGTCAGGGCATGTTGAAGGGGTTGTTAAAGGCTGCGGGAAAACCGGCGTGCCGAACGGGCACACCGGTTGCCGGTTAGATCGTGATCGCTTATGACTTCAAGTTGCGGATAATCGCCAAGTTAGATTCAGCGAGAGTGGCAGGATGGTCACTGTCTGTAAAGTCGGTGATGTCAGCCCAAGCATCATTGATATCCTCAGGTGAGAAGCCATCCGTGACGCTAAAGCTTTTGCCTTTTGAGCGTTCCCAGCGAAGCTTGGCAATAAAGCCCGCGCCGACTTCATACAGACCGCCGGTTTCACGGCTGTTCTCGTCGCAGAGTTTCAATACCAGCGGCATAACAAATTCAGGGCGAAGGGCATCGACCATTTCTTTCGGCATCACGGTTTCCGTTAGCCTTGAGCCGGCGATTGGAGCGATGGTGTTCACTAGAATGTTTTTGCTACGGCCTTCCAATGCCAATGTTTGAGACATGCCATGTAGGCCCAGTTTCGCCATGCTGTAGTTGGTTTGACCAAAATTGCCATAGATGCCAGCGGCCGAGGCCGTAAAAATGATTCGTCCGTAATTTTGGTCTCGCATATAGGGCCAGGCGGTATGGCAGACCTGATAAGCCCCTTTAACATGGACGTCATAAATCAAATCCCAATCTTGATCTGTCATCTTGTGGAAAGTTTTGTCTCTCAAGATGCCGGCGTTGTTGATGACGACGTCAATCTTGCCAAAGTTATCCATGGCCGTTTGAACGATCTTGTCGCCATCGGTAACGGAATCATAGTTAGCGACGGCAGCGCCCCCAGCGGCCTTGATTTGATCGACCACCACATCGGCCGCTGCCTTGTCGGCACCATCGCCGAAGACCGAGCCGCCTAAGTCGTTGACCACGACGCTGGCGCCGCGGGCCCCCATTGCTAACGCATAGCTGCGGCCTAATCCATTGCCGGCACCGGTCACGATGACAACACGGCCATCAAATCTAACGTCTGACATAGTTTTTACTTCCATTTAAGTAGATTTAAATCAATAAGGTTTCGAGTTGATGATCCCAGCTTGTGCCGGCATTCGCGTTTTGCGCCTTTGGCGCAAAGCCGCGAATTTACTCATTACTATAGAGGGTGACGACACAGGCGCCACCTAAGCCGAGGTTGTGTTGTAGCGCGTGTCTTGCGCCTGCGACCTGACGATCGCCAGCGTCGCCACGAAGCTGCCAGACAAGTTCGGTGCACTGAGCGAGTCCGGTTGCGCCCAAGGGATGACCCTTGGATAACAATCCCCCGGAAGGGTTGGTGACGACTCGGCCACCATAAGTGTTGTCACCGTCCCAAATGAACTTTTCTGCAGTGCCTTCGGGGGTGAGGCTTAAGGCCTCATAGGTCAGTAACTCGTTGGCGGTAAAGCAATCGTGCAATTCAACCACTTGAATCTCTTCTGGACCGATACCCGCCTGTTCATAAACCTGGTCGGCCGCGGCCTTCGCCATATCAAAGCCGATGAGCTTGCGCATGGAGTGATCTTCCAGGGTACTGGCGTAGTCAGTGGTCATCGCCTGAGCCTTGATCGTAATGGCGTTGTTCAGGCCATGTTTGTTAGCAAATGCCTCGCTGCAAATCACTGCCGCAGCGGCACCACAGGTGGGTGGACAGCATTGATAGCGGGTCAGCGGGCCATAGATATGCGGCGAGGCCATGATCTCTGCAACGCTCAATTGGTTCCTGAATACCGCGTAGGGGTTATTCGCCGCATGCTTGCGGGCTTTTTCAGCAATCTTCGCGAAGGTCTCGTCGCGGGTGCCGTACTGTTCTGCATATTCGCGGCCGGCGCCGCCAAAGTATTGTGCTGCGCCGGGTGCTTGCTTGTCGACGCCCTGCAGGTTTGCCATTTCCTTGAACATACGTTTCATGGGATTGGGGCGATCGGTGAAGGTGGCGCCGAGGGCACCGGGAACCATTTGTTCGAATCCCAGGGCGAGTGCGCACTCGACCAGGCCAGACTCCACTGCCTGGCGGGCCAGAAACAGGGCTGAGGAGCCAGTAGCGCAGTTGTTGTTGACGTTGAATACTGGCACGCCCGTCATTCCCAGACCGTAGACAGCGGCCTGGCCGGCAGTGGAGTCGCCGTAAACGTAGCCAACATAGACTTGGCCGATCTCGCTGTAGCTGATGCCAGCGTCGTCAATAGCGATGCGTGCCGCCTTTTCGCCCATGGTCGCGTAATCGTCACTCTGGCCAGGTTTGGTGAACGGGATCATGCCGACGCCGGCGACTTTCACTTTTGACATTTGGAACTCCACGGTTTTTGGGTAGAAATGCGCAAGTAATATATTTTTTGTCTCGGGATAAGTCAAACCTAAGCCTGATGCGCAGGGAGACGCCCGTTGGAGAACTTAGAATTAGAGAACTTAGAATTAGAGCGCTTAGGCTTAAGAGCGTCGGATGCGTTGCGAGCACCAACAGATTCGTTAGGATCAATGAATCGAGCAGAGTGTATCAACGTTAGGGGTTGTGTGAAGAATACGGTACAGTTGAGTGACGCAAATTGACAATGGGTAGTGGCTGGATGAGCGAACCAAAGATACCGACCACCGCCTCAACGGAATCAGGCTCCTTGAGTAAATGGGTCCTGGGTTCCTATGGCGCCCCGGCGACACCCCTGGCCATGGTCGCGCTGCCGATGGCGGTGTACCTGCCTGCGGTCTATGCCGACGCAGACGGTTTTGGTCTGGGTTTGGCGTTTGTCGGCTTGGTGTTGGTCATAGCCCGTTTATTCGATGGTGTGACTGACCCACTCGTGGGTTTTTTGTCTGATAGAACCCGATCTCGTTGGGGGCGCCGTAAACCCTTCATTCTGTTGGGTACACCCATCTACATTCTCGGTATCTGTTTGTTGTTTGTGCCACCCTTTAGTTTTTCCGAAATCAGTATTTTGGGTGTCGAGATCAACTCGGGCTATCCCTGGATGCTGGCGATGCTGATCGTCACCTATATTGGTTCAACGATTCAGGATGTGCCCTATAGTGCCTGGGGTGCTGAGCTATCGAAGAATTACCATGAGCGCACTCTGATTACCAGTTGGCGGGAAGGTTTCGCCGTAACCGGCGCGCTAATTGGTGCCTTTACACCGGCAATCATTTTCTTTTTTGGTTATAGCAAACCCACTGATGCGGTCTACTTCCTGTCTATGGCCATTGCCCTGGTGATGCCGGTGTTGATCATCAACATGTTGATATCAGTGCCTGAATTCGACGTAATTGAGACTAAAGTGGCACCCATTCCTCTCCGAGAAAGCTTTCGCTACGTCTGGAAAAATGAACCCTATCGGCGGCTGATTATCGTGTTTCTGTTTTCGACTATTGGTGCGGCCATGACCAATACGTTGAGTTTTTTCTTCGTCAAACATGTGCTGTTGGCAGGCGCGTTGTTTGGCTTTTATTTGGCACCCTATTTCATCTCTCAGTTAGTCTCTATTCCCCTGTGGTTTAAGTTGTCGAGGCGGATTGGTAAGCATCGGGCAACCATGGTTGCCATTGGTTGGTATGCGCTCTGGTCTTGCATGATTCCTTTGATCGCGATCGCGCCAGTAGAGTGGTTTGATGCGTTTCAAATCAAGAATATTCTGGCATTTTTGCCAGAAGATGCGTACGCCACAGCGGTAAGCTATTTTGAAGGTAAGCCTACGGGCAAGTTTCTGTTTTTCATTATTGTGATGTGTCTAAAGGGATCTTCGATCGGCGCGCTGTCGGCGTTGCCTTATGCCATGGCGGCAGATGTCATCGATGTAGATACCTCTATGACCGGTAAGAGCCAGGGTGGCGCTTATTTCTCTATCTGGTCGATGACTCGCAAGCTGGCCTATGCGCTGGGATTATTTGTCGGTACGAATTTGGTGGTGTTTTGGGGCTTTGATTCTCTCGCCGATCCGTTGAATACCACGAATACAACCTACTCTTTGTTGATGCTGGCGATTACCTATTCGGTTATTCCGGCGTTGTTCAAGTTCGTTGCTATGCCGTTGTTGTGGAATTACCCTCTGACGGAAGAGCGATTGGCGGAAATTCAAGTGGAGATTGAGGCTAAAAAGTCAGTCGCAAGTATTGAAGGGACGGCCTGATTAACCGTGTTTAACAAGGGTTGGTGGCAAACTCACTGTTAGAATGGTTTCATCGACAAGGGGCGAGTAAAGAATCGCGGGCTGCTAACGGCTAGTCTGGGGTTTTTTGATTGATACCGAGGTTTGAGCGAGCCTCGCAGTATGCCTGTTGTACACTAGGTGCAAAACAGGCATTACCTGCTGGTAGTTGCGCTTTGCGCCATCGGCGCAAAGCCACAAGTCTAGTCTCTAAGGGTCACGGGCAATTCAACAATGCCGTGGACAAAACTCGAGTTCAGCAACACAGGTGTGCCAGTGACCTCGACCTTCGAGAAACGTTTCTGAATCTCTTCCCACATAACCCGAAGCTGCATTTCAGCCAAACGATTACCCACGCAACGGTGAACGCCATAACCAAATGCCGTATGGGTACGTGGGTTGACGCGGTCAATAATGAATTCATTTGCCTTATCGATATAGTCTTCATCACGGTTGCCCGAGATGTACCACATCGCCAGCCGGTCGCCTTTTTTGATTTGTTTGCCACCAAGCGTGGTGTCTTGCAACGCGGTTCGTGCCATGTGCGCCAAAGGCGTTTGCCAACGGATGATTTCTGGCACCATTTTGGGAATCAAGCCGGGATTTTGCAGTAGCTTCTCATATTCCTTGGGATATTGGTTTAAAGCCAATACGCCACCGGAGATAGAGTTTCTGGTGGTGTCATTGCCACCGACGATCAGCAGAATAATATTGCCGAGGAGTTCTTGGGGTGACATGTTGTTGGTTGACTCGTCATGGGCGAGCATGGAAATCAAGTCGAATTTAGCTGGCTCTTTCTTTCTGGCTTCATAAAACTCGGTAAAGTAAGCCAAGCATTCAAACAGTATTTTGAAACCCTCTTCCGGGTTTTCAAACATCTCAGGGTCGCCTAACTGCTGTACCGTGTCCGACCAGAACACCAACTTCATGCGGTCTTCTTGGGGTACATCAAACAAGGTGGCGAGCATTTGCGCCGTGAGTTCCTTAGAGACATGCTGAACCCAATCGAATTCTTCATTTCTGGGCAGGCCGTCGAGAATCATACCTGCGCGTTCACGAATTAATGGCTCTAAGTCTGCCAGATTGCGCGGGATAAACATGGGCGTGACGACGCGTCGTTGGGCATCATGCTTGGGCGGATCTTCCTGGATAAACATCGGTAGAGCAAAAGCATCGTCGTCCGGCCGGGGTGCACCACCGAGAGTAATGCCACCCATGCTCTGCTTAGAAGAAAAGATGTCATGATTCTTGTCTACATGCATGATGTCTTCGTAGCGTGTTACTGACCAATAAGGGCCAACGCTGCTTTCTTTGTGGTAATGCACCGGGTCCTCTTTGCGCAGACGGGCAAAATGTTCCCATACAGTGTCGTTGGCAAACAATGCCGGGTGAGAAGGGTCGAGACCGTCGAGGGGAATCTGATTGACGTCATAGTGCGGGTCAATGGCGAAGGCATCGGCCATTTCCTTATTAGATATGGTCAAATCACCACCGGTGGCGCGGGCCATCAGACTGGCGCGCTTTTCACCGTTACTCTCAAGATACTGTACGCTCATGACTAAACTCCATTTTCAGTGGCTTTATCCTAAAAGTCTGGCTGGTGGAGTTCAAGCCGAATCGTGAATTTCCGGACAGGTTGGGTTTTATGGCGGATATGGTTAGATATAGGCTCACTAGTGCGGAGTTCGTCGTTTGCCTTGTGATCAGAGGCGCACGAGCGGGGTTGCGTCTGGCTTCCTGTGCGGGCAAACGGTATTCTTTGATCACTGTGATTGTGAGGTTGCCATGAAATTAATCCAAGCCATTGTTTTAACTTGCCTGGCATTCGCTATAGGGGCGGAGCCGCAGGCTTATACGCCGGCCGAGACAGCTGACCCAAAGGCGATGATGTCTGCCGGGTTTGCGCTAATGAAATTTTCCGATGCAGAGAAAACCCAATTTGGAGAGATTGTCGCGGCCTTTATGGGGGATGTGCAGCAACGCATTGTTCGGGAGTCTCGACGCAACGAACCAGAGCTGCCGCGACGCATTAAACGGCGCTTACGTTATCTATTCGATGATTTAGACGAGCGGGTTAAGGTGTTAATGAATCCTTCCAGGCTCGAGGGTTATCAGCTGTTTAAAGCCGGCCTTGTTCGCCAATTTGAGCCGTCAACGACCGACAGCGCAGTGCAAGTAGAGAGCTTTAGACAAGAGGTTTTCCGGCAATCCATGCAGTACTAGATCGTCTACGACAAATCGCGTTCTATCATTAGCTGGATCAGAATAGCTGATTTGGGGATCGCGCCTTCATGTCGCCAAACCCAAGTGAGATACGAGTGAATCCAGCAGGAAAGCAGTATAAGGACCCAGCTTACGGCTGGATCATGGTGTTGGTTGCCTTTACGCTGAGTGCCTTTGCCTTTGGTGCTTTAGGCTCGATTTCCGTTTTTCTGAAACCCTTGGCAGAAGAGTTTGGCTGGGGCCGCGGTGATATCTCGTTAGCGTATACGGCGACGGCATTCTCATCGGCGTTGTTCGGTATCCTGTGGGGCTATGTGGCGGATCGGGTTGGCACTCGTTGGTTTGGGGTCGTCGGCGCGTTGGTGATGACCCTGGCGTTATATCTACTCAGTACCCAGACTAGCTTGTGGGAATTTTATGCCTATTTTTTCTTGTTCGGTGCCTTTGGTCATTCCTTGGTGTCAGCGCCGCTGTTTGCCAACGTCGGCTTTTGGTTTAAGCAGAATCCGGGTCTGGCATTAGGTATCACGGCCTCTGGCGGTGCTATAGGGCAGGGCGCTGTACCCTATCTGGTGGGGCTGGCTATCACCGCTTTTGGTTGGCAAACCGCGTTTGAATTAATGGCGATCGTATTTTTGTTAGTGACCCTGCCGATGGCCTTCCTGGTGCGCGAGTCCCCAAGTCGGCAACAAGCCAGGCTAGTCCCCGAGTCTGTGGTCAAAGACTTCCCCTTGTCAGACTTTGAAGTGGTGGCTTGGCTAGGTATTGCTGTCCTGTTTTGTTGTAACTGTATGTCGGTGCCGATTGTTCACCTAGTGCCCTTGCTCACCGACAATGGCATGCCGATGGAAAGTGCGACCCGGGTTTTTCTAGTGTTGATGTTAGCCGGCGGCGTCGGGCGCATTGTCGGTGGTAAACTAGGTGACGTTATAGGTCCGCTGCCGACCTATATGATCATGTCCCTGGGGCAAACCACTTTTGTATTCTGGTTTCCCTACATGGATTCAGGTTTCGGTTTGTATCTGCTCGCGATTAGCTTCGGGTTTACCTATTCCGGCGTCATGTCCAGTATTTTGGTTTGCACCCGCATCATGGTTTCCGCCAAGTTTGCGGCCCGAGGCATGGGTATGACCTCGTTCTTCGGCTGGGGCGGTATGGGGCTGGGTGGGTTTATGGGTGGTTATCTGTTTGATCTTTATGGTGACTACCAGAACGCCTTTGCCTTTGCGTCGCTGATGGGGGTAATTAACCTACTGGTTTTGTTGCTGTTTACGCTGCGAATACGCCGGGCGCGGCGTACCGAGGCCGATGCCAGCCGGTTAGCGGCAGCGGTAGTCCCAGTTCAGGTCGCGTAAGACGCCTGAACTGGTCAGGTTACAGCCACAGCTGCGGTTAGTTGACGGCGCGATCGCTGTCGGCCCAATAAGGCTTGCGCAACTCGGTCTTGAGGATTTTGCCGGCGCCAGACAACGGCAGGGCGTCTGCACGAAACGTCACTGAGCGGGGGCATTTGAAGCCGGCGATCAGACCTTTACAGTGCGCGATCAGGGCTTCTTCCGTAAGACTCTCGCCCGCATGCAGAACCACAATGCCGTGAACCTGTTCACCCCAGGTCTCATGAGGAATGCCAATGACGGCACACTGGTTGACCGCTGGATGTTGGTACAGGGCATTTTCAACCTCTGCGGAATAGACGTTCTCGCCACCCGATATGATCATGTCCTTGACGCGGTCAACGATAAACAGAAAACCTTCATCATCAAGATAGCCACCATCGCCGGTGTGGAGCCAACCGTCGATAATCGCCTTGTTGGTCTGCTCGACCATATTGCGATAGCCCAGCATGACATTTGGCCCACGCATACAGACCTCGCCGACGACGCCCGTGGCAACCTGCTGATTTTGCTCATCCATAATTGCCAGATCAATCAAGGCAACGGGCTGGCCTGCAGATTTCATCTTGCCCGCCAGTTCACCCTCGAAGGTATGGCGTTCTGGGCTCAAAATAGTGATTACAGGGGAGGCTTCTGTTTGCCCATAGGCCTGGAAGAACGCGGTTGTCGGTAGTACCTCCATGGCTTTTCGAATGACTGGTTCGGGCATGGGTGAGGCGCCGTACATAACGCTTCTGAGACTCTTGAGCTGAAACTGCGCCGTATCGGGCGCGTTCACCATCATATTCACCATGGTCGGGACCAACAGCATGCGCTGAATTTCGTGAGCCTCAATGGCCGCCATCGCGGCAGTGGGCACAAACCCAGGCTGGAAAAAATTAGTACCCGCTGTCGCGGCCGACGTCATGCAGACGATGGCGTCGGCAATGTGGAACATAGGGGCGACGTGGAGAATTCGATCGCCGTCCTGGCAGTCCAGCGGGGCGATGGACTGCAGGGTATTGATCACGAGATTTTGATGGCTCAGCATGACGCCCTTTGAGCGGCCAGTGGTGCCGCCGGTATAGAACAAGCCGGCGATATCGTCATTGCTGCGTCGGGCGTCCTGGATGGGGTCTGCGCTGATGAGTGAGGCGTAGCTGATGCAGTTGTCTGGGGTGTCGCCGTCATCAATAAACACGATGTGTTCTACATGAGCGAGCTCGCCTCGGATCTGCTGAATAAGATCAACGAAGTTGCTGTCAATGATGAGCACCCGGGCGCAGGAATCGTTCAGCCAATAGAGCACCTCAGGACCTGCTAGGCGGGTGTTGATGGGCTGGAAAACCGCGCCGGCCCAGGGCGTGGCGAACATAAACTCAAAATAGCGATCACTGTTCAGGGCCAGCATGGCCACGCAATCATCGTCGCCAACCCCCAGTTTCCGTAGCCCACCAGCAAATCGGCCAATCTTCTGTTCAAATTCGAGCCAGGTCTGCCGTCGTTCGCCGTCTACGGTTGCCAGGCCATTGCCCCTTATTTGCGCCGCGCGGTGAATCAATTGGGTCATCGAAAACATACAAAGTTCTCCGTAAATCAAGCAAGGGATCAATCAAGTCATCATACAAGTCATCATACAAGTGATCATACAAGTCATCATACAAGACATATTGGCCAGCAGTACTGATTGATACTGTCAAACGGGAACATAGCAATTTCTGCGGTTAAGGACAATTGCGGGATGTAGGCTCGGGGTGAGCCTGGCGGAAATCCTCGACATGACGCCCCGTGATGTCAGTCCCAGGGTGCCATGCCAACGCGCCGAGTCGATTAGTGTGCGGGCTATTTGACCTGAATGGTCGACAGATACTCGGTCAGATTGTGAATTCTCTGCTGCGCCAGAGCCCCCCGTCGAAAAGGCTTCCAGTCAGGTCTGACGCCCTCGAAGGCGGCGCCCCAGATCGGCATATCAACAGTGCCGTGTGACTGGGTTGAAATCTTGCCGGTAATGGTGTCTTCGACAGATTCTTGCGGGAAGATACCGCCGTTGTTGCTGGCCAGTACGGTCAAGTCAGGCGTGGACTTCTTCAGCGCACCGGCCGCGGGTCCGTCACCTTTACCACTCTTGCCGTGACAGACCGCGCAGAGCTCGCCATAGAGTTCGCCACCATCGCTGATCGCCGCCTGTTGCCAGCGCATTGGCACCTCTCGGACTTTGACCTCGGCAAGCGCTGTGCTGGTCGCCACAAGCATGATAATGCCTGTCAATCCACTAAGTGATTGCATCTACAACCTCCTTGTTGTGCAGGCTCTAGTTGAGTCTGATGTGCCGAATATAAAGGGGTGCAAGCCGACTTGAGTTGATCCTCATCAAACCGTTGTGAGGTTGTCTGACTGGGGTTGTCGGCGGTGGATCGAAAAACATGACGGCCAGTCGGCGGCTCGACATTTCGGTCCCGAGTCTATAAGCTGCGCGCGCGCAAGTACGCGCTTCACGGGAACCAACGTCCCCGTTTCGCCCCTCAAGTACCAGGACAGTCCATTGATCACAACCGCAAACATCACCATGCAATTTGGCGCTGAGCCGTTATTTGAGAATATCTCGGCCAAGTTCGGTAACGGTAATCGCTATGGGTTGATCGGTGCCAACGGGTGCGGTAAATCGACCTTTATGAAGATTTTGAGCGGTGAATTGGTGCCGACTTCAGGTAACGTTTCTGTCAGCCCGGGCAACAAAGTCGGCACCCTGAGCCAGGATCAGTTCGCCTTTGAAGAGTTTAGTGTGGTGGATGCCGTTATTATGGGCGACGCTGAGCTATGGAAGATCAAACGCGAACGTGACCGGATCTACAACCTGCCAGAAATGAGTGAAGCAGATGGCATGAAAGTCGCCGAGCTCGAGACCATCTTCGCCGAACTCGATGGCTACACCGCAGAGAGCCGTGCGGGTGAGATCCTGCTCCAGGCTGGCATTGATGAGTCCCTGCATTATTTGTTGATGAGTCAGGTAGCGCCCGGTTGGAAACTGAGAGTGCTGTTGGCCCAAGCGCTGTTTTCTAATCCGGATATCTTGTTGCTGGATGAGCCCACCAACAACCTGGATATTCATAGCATTAGCTGGTTGGCCGGTGTCTTGAACGAGCGGAAATGCACCATGATCGTGATATCTCACGATCGGCATTTTCTGAACTCGGTATGCACCCATATGGCAGACATTGATTATGGCGAGTTGCGCATCTTTCCAGGCAATTACGAAAACTTCATGGCCGCCTCATCGTTGATCCGGCAGCAATTGCTCACTGAGAATTCGAAAAAGAGCCAAGAGATGGACGAGCTGCAGGGTTTCGTTAATCGCTTTTCCGCGAACGCCTCGAAAGCCAAACAGGCCAGTTCTCGCGCGAAAAAACTCGATAAAATCAAACTCGACGAGGTCAAGTCTTCAAGCCGTGTAACACCATCGTTGAGCTTCAAGCAAGACAAGCGCCTGCATCGTCAGGCCCTCGTGCTAGAGGATTTGAGCCACGGTTTTGATGATCAGCTATTTTCTGGTGGCAACTTGATCTTGGAAGCTGGCGCCAGATTAGCCGTTATCGGTGAAAATGGGGTAGGCAAGACCACCTTGCTGCGCTGCTTGATGAATCAGGTGACAGCGACCGGGGGCGAGGTTAAATGGGCTGAGAACGCGCTGATTGGCTACTGCCCCCAAGACAGCACTGATGATTTTGATTCAGACCTGACGTTGTTCGACTGGATGGCCCAGTGGCGTAAACCGAAACATGATGATCTGATGATCCGCGGCATGCTCGGCCGACTGCTGTTCACCGCCGATGATGCCAACAAAAAGGCGAGAGTTTGTTCCGGTGGTGAGAAGAACCGATTGTTGTTTGGCAAGCTGATGCTCAGCGACGCCAACGTCCTGGTCATGGACGAGCCCACCAACCATTTGGATATGGAAGCCATTGAGGCACTGAACCAGGCCTTGACGCAATATGAGGGAACGCTGATTTTTGTCAGTCATGACCGAGAGTTTGTGTCCTCGCTCGCCACCCGGGTCATAGAAATTAAAGGTCAGGAGGTTGTGGACTTTCAGGGTACCTATGAGGAATACCTGGCAAGTCAAAGCCTTCACGATAAGGCTGCCTGATTCGTTCTAACGCAGGTAACAGTCGTCATGGGTGAGATTACTGAGGCACAATGGGCTGAATTCGATACCGAGGGCTTTCTGCGTCTGGGGCAAATAGTGCCTGACGTCATGTTGCGCGCCATGCAGCAGCGCATTGACGAGATTATGCTGGGTGAGGCAGAACTTGACTACGATCGGATGCTCATGCAACTGGATTCGAGCGATGGTGCTTACGATTCAGCCGGCGAGCAAACCCGTGGGCATAAAGGCAGAACCCTCAATTACCGAAAAATTCAGCTGCTAGAACGAGACCCCGTGTTTCTGGCGTACATGCAGCTACCGATTTTTGCTGAAGCTGCCGGTCATTTCTATGGCGACCTGCCGGTCGCCGCATTTCGCGCCATGTTCATGAATAAGCCTGCCGGTCGGGGCACAGCCTTGCCGCTCCATCAAGATCGTTGGCGGGCTCTGGATCGGGATCCACAGCTGACGATCTACACGGCGTTGGATCCGGCGAATGAAGATAATGGCTGTATCGAAATTATTCCGCGTACCCAGCATCAACTATTGAATCCACAGCACCCCAGTGGCTTTTTGACCGCCGCTATGGCGCAAGCTTTTGATGACGATCCGCGGCGTATACCGTTGATACTGGCGGCAGGGGAGGTGGTCTTGCTCAATCCCTGGACCCTGCATGGTAGCGGGGTCAATCGAACTAACCACAGTCGTCGAGCGTTTAGTGTTTGTCTGATGGACGCAGCAACCATGAGTTTGCGTTACAAGCGACTGGCATCCCGTAGTATTATATTTGGTGAAGGCGCGATGCAATGACCTGCGCCGCGGACTCACCGCCGTAACAGACCGTTGTGTGGATTCATCTAAAGCCAGAGGTAGTACGACCATGAGGGACATCCCTGTCAGATTAGCCGCAGTTCGTGCAGACCTCGGTCTGGACAATATTGATGCCCTAATAGTGCCTCGGGCGGACGAGTATCTGGGTGAATATGTGCCCGAGCAGAATGAACGTTTGCGCTGGATCAGCGGCTTTGCTGGTTCTGCTGGCCAGGTCATCGTGCTGCGTGACCGCGCCGCGATATTTGTCGATGGGCGCTACACGATCCAGGTCCGCCAGCAGGCCCCGGCTGAGTGCTTTGAATATCGGCACCTGATCGATAACCCACCGGTTGCCTGGCTCTGTGAAACGCTGGCGGCGGGTTCCAGAGTTGGTGTTGATACACGTTTGCATACAAACGCCGGCTTTGAATCAATGCAGCATCAACTGGCGCAAAATGATATCGCGTTGGTGGAGATCAGCGAAAACTTCATTGATAAGCATTGGCACGATCGACCGCAACCGCAGATCAAGTCAGCAGAGCTGCTGGACGAGCGCTATACGGGTGAAGGCAGCGAAGCGAAACGCCGGCGTATCGGTCAGTTGATTGCAGCCGCAGGCGCTGAGGTTGCGATCATAGCCCAGTTGGATTCGATAGCCTGGTTGCTGAATATTCGCGGTGCCGATGTGCCGCACCTGCCCGTCATTCTGGGGACCGCAACCTTGGATACCGAGGGCCGAATGTGCTTCTACACCGACCCGCAAAAAATGCCAGCGACGCTCGGTGAACATGTTGGCAGCGGCGTCACTATCTGCGCGGAGGTTGAACTGCTCAAGGCCCTGAATGATCTCGGTGACAAGCAAGCGCGGCTGCTGGTTGATCCTGATGGTGTCAATGCCTACTGTGTGCTGCGGGCGCAGGCAGCGGGCTGTATTATTGTTGCCGGTAAAGATCCCGTGCTGCTGCCTAAAGCGCAGAAGAATGCTGTTGAACTTAGCGGTATGCGTGGTTGTCATGTTCGTGATGGCGCGGCGGTGAGCCGCTATCTGCATTGGATACAACAGGAGGTGAGTGCTGGTCGCCTGCACGATGAAGGTGTACTCGCGGATCGGCTGGCATTATTCCGGCGAGCGTCCAATGATTTGCGTGATCTGTCTTTCGATACGATTTCTGCTGCCGGTGCCAATGGGGCTATGTGTCACTATGATCATCGAAATGGCACGCCAGCTTGCCTTGAAATGAACAATCTGTATCTGGTTGATTCCGGCGGTCAGTATCCCGATGGGACCACGGATATTACCCGTACCGTCGTCATCGGCGAACCCACAGATGAACATCGACAAATGTTTACCCTGGTGCTGAAGGGCCATATCGCGCTTGCCAGTGCGGTTTTTCCCAAAGGCACGACCGGTGTTCAGCTGGATGTATTAGCTCGGCAGTTTCTCTGGCAGGCGGGTCTCGATTATGATCACGGCACCAGTCATGGGGTTGGCAGTTACTTGAGTGTCCACGAGGGTCCCCAACGAATTGGCAAGTCTGCGATTGGCGCTACGGAGTTGCTCGCAGGTATGGTGTTGTCCAACGAGCCCGGCTACTACAAGGAGGGCTGCTACGGTATTCGCTGCGAAAATCTAATGATCGTCACCGAACGCGACGACGGCATGCTCGCCTTTGAGACCATCACTTTTGCACCCTTTGATGCGCGCTTGATCGACGAAACTCAGCTCAGTGCCGCCGAGTTGATATGGATAAATCGTTATCATCGACAGGTGCATGCCAAGCTCGTGCCCTTACTGAACGCGCTGGATGGGTCCTGGTTAGTCGAATCTACGGCGCAGATAGGCGAATAGTTGGAATAGCTCGTAAGCCCCGCTTTCTTTGTCGCAGATATAAAGTCGACAAAAATACATAAAAGCTGAACGGGTACCTGGTGCCGCGCTGGCTGACCGACCCTTCGCAGACTTATGCTGCTTCATGATGATCTAGCCATTCTGGTGCTGGTGACTCAACGCAGCAGTGACCTCGGTGGGTTCGGCCTGTGAATCGCAGACTGGCCGTGCGCGATATTCTGCCAACAACTGCTAATATAAAATTCTGATTTGTCTGTTGAAGGTCTATCAATTGAAAAATACCGCCAGCCTGTCTCGGTGCCGACAATATCGCTATGCCCTGTGGCGAACCTGGGATGACAGCTTGGGGTCAGTCATGTTTGTGGGTCTCAACCCATCCACTGCCGATGAAACTGCCGACGACCCGACGCTGGTGCGATGTATGAATTATGCCAGGTCGTGGGGTTATGGTGGCGTTTGCATGGCTAATTTGTTTGCTTATCGGGCAACGGAACCTGCTGATATGAAGGCCGCAGTCGAGCCTGTAGGCCGGCAGAATAATCGCTGGCTGACCAAGCTTGCCGGCGAATCGACATTGCTGGTGGCTGCCTGGGGCAACGATGGTGGCTATCTCAATCGTTCCCACAAGGTGCTACGACTGCTGCCGGGCATGTATTGTTTGGCCATCAACAAGACGGGTGAGCCGGCCCACCCACTCTATCAAAAAGCGAGCTTAACGCCGGTCCCGCTGCTGGATTAACAACCGGTCTGGCTATTCAGGCCTGGTAGATCGAAGTTTTTGGCCTGGCGAACACGCGGTGGACCATGGGTTCGAAGGCCTCGATGGGCAGGGAAGTAAAGTCCGGATCGAAGGCCGCCTGATCCAGGCGACAGAACTCGGCACAGGCCGCATAGAAGGGGTGGTCTTTAAACTCGTCGCGCATGTTGCGGTCCAGGCCCAGATAGTGGAAGAAGTAATAGCCTTGAAAAATGCCATGATGGGCCACGATCCAGTGATTCTCCTCGCTGATAAAGGGCTTCAGGATCACAGCCGCGACATCAGCATGATTATAGCTGCCTAATGTGTCGCCGATATCATGGAGCAGCGCGCAGACGATATATTCCTCATCTTTACCGGCATTGTGCGCCAGCGTGGCGGTTTGCAGGCTATGCTCTAGGCGCGTGACGGCGAAGCCGCCAGTATCATCGCCGAGTAGCTTTAGATGGTTCAGTACGCGGTCTGCGAGGCCTGCGGCTTCCTCGCCATTGTGCTTGGCTATTATCTGCCAGTCTTGCTCAGTACCTTGATCCATACGGGTAAATTTGGCTCTACGTTCCAGTGTGTCTGTTGTCATGGTCCTGGTCCTTCGGGGGGTGACCCTGTTGAGGTGGTAAGAAGAATTCGCCCAATGGCCACGATAATTCTATTTGGTGGCAGCGGCAAGCAGCTTGCTTTCATGCCGTGCCATGATTCAGCTGCCCGCGCGTTATCAGCCGCGGCTGTGGCCATTAAAATAGCGCAATTCGCGGCTCGAGAGATTCCAACCAGACCTCGCCGTGAGGCGTATCTAGGCGCGCTCGCAAGCTGGCTGTGGGGCGCTGTGACAAGCTCAGTCGGGGCACTTGGCCACAGAGACGATGTAGCGGTTCAGTGGCCGCTGTCGCGATCTGGAGTTCTTGCAGCTGACACCCTGGTGGCGAGGTTGCCGCGGGGTGCGTGCAGGCTAGCCAGTCAATAAAAAACGGCGCCAACTCAACGCCGGCGATAAACAATAACTGCCACTGGAGCAGTTCGCCAGCGGGATTCTTGCGGCTAGTGGCCTGCACTCGACTGGTTTGAATGGCTTGTTGATGCAGCGTGGTCCTTAATTCGTCGAGATGGTCAGCACCCGCCGCCCAGCTCAGTAAGCCGTCTGTGGCCAGTGCCGCGAGTCTCGCGCCGAAGTTATCCACTAACGGCTGCTGAGGGTCTGGGGCTATGACTTCTAGATAACACCGGGGGCCAAGGGATAACAGTGCGTTGCGAGTTCCCATGCCGGGATGACTACCCGCGGCTGCCGGAGCGACGCCCGTGAGTGCCGCGAGCTTGGTACAGCCCTGCTCAAGATCTGGGCAAGCCCACATTAAGTGATCGATCTGCATGTGACGGTGTATCCTCGTGTGGCTGGCGCCCGCTATAGGATCCGATTTTTGTGATCAGCCCAGTAACGGTCTTTGAGTAGGCGTTTGTAGAGCTTGCCCGTCGGCAGGCGGGGTAGTTCAGCCTCGAAGTCAACGGAGCGCGGACACTTCTGCGGTGACAGCTTTGAGGCGCAAAACGCCATCAATTCCAGGGCCAGTTCATGATTCTCAATCACCCCGGGCATGACCTCAATCACGGCTTTGACTTCTTCGCCAAAGTCTTCATTCGGTACGCCAAAAACCGCGGCATCACTGACCTTTGGGTGGGTGATGAGCAAGTCTTCGGTTTCTTGCGGGTAGATATTGACGCCGCCAGAGATGATCATAAAGGTTGAGCGGTCAGTGAGATGCAAAAAGCCATCTTCGTCCAAGTATCCCACGTCACCCACGGTGCTCAGCTTGCCGTCACCTGAAGTTGCCTCGGTGGTCTTGGCTTGATTGTTGAAATAGGAAAATTCAGTGGCGGTTTTGAACCAGATTTCGCCGGGTTCTCCCGGGGCTGATGGCTTGCCGGCTTCATCTAAAATAGCAATTTCACCGAGCATGACTTTACCAACGGTACCGCGGTGGGCGAGCCACTCATGACTGTCGCAGGAGGTGAACCCCAAGCCTTCCGTTGCGCCGTAGTACTCATGAATAATGGGTCCCCACCAGGCGATCATGTCCTCTTTAACTTGGGCCGGACAGGGTGCTGCCGCGTGAATCGCGATTTCCAGGGATGAGATATCTGCATTTAATCGAATGTCGGCTGGCAGTTTGAGCATTCGGCTGAACATGGTGGGCACCAGCTGACTATGGGTCACCTGGTACTGAGGCAAATAGTTTAAGTAACGCTCAGCATCAAATCGCGTCATGACGACCACGGTGCCACCGGCGCGCAGGGTCAGCCCGACAGCGGCTTGGGGAGCCGAATGATACAGCGGCGCTGGCGATAGGTAGATCATGTTCTCGCGATACTGCCAAAGACCCAGTAGGAAACTGTAAATCGGCAACAATTCATCAGGCTTGCATTCGGCTAGCGGCCGAATAATGCCCTTTGGCTGTCCTGTTGTCCCTGACGAGTACAGCATGCTGGTGCCCAAAAATTCGTCACTAATAGGCGTTGATGGCAAATCAGCAATGGCGTCGGCGTAGTGACAATATTGGTCTCCCGGCGAGTCACCGTCGATGATATAGCAGCGCCTGACGTTGGGACATTGGGCCAGGGCCGCCTTAACGATAGGTAGCTTGGCGGCACTGGTGAAGACGACTTCCGATTCGCTATTGTTGAGGATGTAAGCCAATTCATCGGCGGTGAGATAGGAATTGATGCAGGTGTAATACAGACCCGAACGCTCACCACCGCCGCATATTTCAGCATAGGGCAGAGCGTTTTCCATAAACAGGGCATAATGTGCTAATCGGTTGAGGCCCTCAGACCGCAGCAAGTGAGCCACCTGATTGGTGCGTTGATCAAACTCTGCATAGGTCAACAGTTCGCCGGTTTCTGCCATGATAATGGCGGGTTGATTAGCTTTTTCTATGGCGTATTTACCGACGTACATGGTCTTTGTCCTTTTATTGTTCGATGCTGTGTTTGCCAGCCTCTCTGCAGTGGGCGAGGGCTAGTCGCCAATCCGCGAGAGTTCTTAATAGATCTTTGGAATGATCCTGGCAGTTCGTTTTTGGTATTCCGTATAGTCTGCGCCAATGGATGCAGCCAGACCCTTTTCTTCGAAATGGATGCCCATCAGTATATAAACCGTCATGCCGAGAGAAAAGACCAGGTGCCCTGCTGTCATAACCGGGATCGCCCAGAAAGCCAGCAGCAGACCCAGCATCATTGGATGGCGAATCCATTGGTAGAGCAGGCTTTCTGTAAAATTCACCGGTGTGTAGGTTTTTTTCACTAAATGCAGCCAGGTCTGACGCAGACCGAACAGATCAAAATGGTCAGTCAGAAATGTTGATAGCAGCACTAATACCCAGCCTATACCAAAGATGCCCCAGAGCAGGCTGGCGGCTAAAGGTGTCTCAACTTGCCAGATAACACCATCGATGGGCTGCCAAGCATACATTAACAGGGCCAATACCAAGGTGGAGGCCAGCACATAAGTGCTGCGTTCAATCGGCTGTGGAATGATAGGCGCGATTTTCTGTTTGAAACCGTCTCTGGCCATCACCGTGTGCTGAACGCCCCACAATATGGTGAGTCCCAGATTGATCAGCAGGGCCAAAGGGGCGTCCATACGTGCCTCTGAGGACACGGATTGAGGAACAATGATGTCGCCGACGAAGGCAATCAGATATAAAAATACAGCAAAAAATAGCAGGTAGGTCACCAGCCCGTACAGCATGACGATTGCGCGCATCAGGTCTTCTCCTTGGTTTACTATTTGTTCTTATTGACCCTGAGCGTTCCTTGCTGCACTAAGCCTGTTCAATGTAGAGCAAGGAACCAGGAGTCATCGCTGTTCGGCCCGAATCGCTCTATTTTTTACCAAACCCACTGATGCGTTCTTCCATATCAGGGCCATGTCCCAGGCTCTGGTAAATTTCATGGGCGAGTCCGGCAGGAAGTGGCAGGCCATCGGTTTCGGCTAATAATAATTTATTGGCACGCAGGGAGAACCAGGAGTTGGCTAACATAGCTTCGCAGAAGGCTTGCACTGACTGATCGAACTCAGCGTCAGGAAAACAACTATTACACAAGTTCATTAACAGCGCTTCACGGCCTGAGTAGGTCTTGGCAGTGAACATCATCTCCGTTGCCTTGACCTTGCCGATACGGCGCGGCAGCCGCTGGCTCATGCCCCAGACCGGGGTCAAAGCCCACTTCGCATGGGTGTCCGCAAACTTGGCGTTTTCGCTGGCAAGGATAATGTCACCGGCCAGGGCTAGTTCTAATGCGCCGGTGTAACAATGGCTGTGCACCGCGCTAACCACCGGTTGTGGCAGGTTCGCCAGGTTTTCAATCACATGAGACTGGAAGTTAGGGCGGGGGAGTTTTTCGCCGGCAGCGATATCCTTAAGGTCATGGCCGGCACTGAAGCACTTGCCTGCGCCCCGGACGACCACGCAACCCACCGTATCAATTTGTTCACGGATAGTGTCGATGTGCTTCTGCAGTTCGATGAATACAGCAACCGTGAGGGCGTTGAGCTTCTCGGGTCGATTAATGATGAGCGTTGCCACTCCGTTATGGTCTTGCCGCAGCACTAGATTGGTCATCAAGTTTCCCCTGTTTACATGACGGGTATCAACTTCACCACCGGGTCAGGCGGTGAAGTTTAGTGGGTCGGTTGAGGTGACTACAGACGTTCGATAATGATCGCTGGTGCCATACCGCCGGCGGCACACATAGTGACCATGGCCACAGACTGGCCGCGACGCTCTAATTCATCCAGCGCAGTACCGATCAACATGGCACCAGTGGCGCCAATCGGGTGCCCCAGTGCGATGGCGCCACCATTGACATTCAATTTGCTGTGATCGACGCCGAGATCGCGCATGAATTTAACGGGAACAACGGCAAAGGCTTCGTTGACTTCAAACAGGTCGATATCACTCAATGTCATGCCCGCTTTGCCCAGTACCTTTTTGGCGGCGTCGACGGGCGCGTTAAGAATGTACTCGGGCGAATGACCCATGTTCGCCATCGCTGTGATCTTGGCCCGAGGCTTCAAGCCATGGGCTTTTGCGTAGGCGGGTGATGCCAGAACGAGGGCGCCGGCACCATCCACGACACCGGATGAACTGCCGGCATGATGACGATGATCGATTTTTAGATTAGGCCATTTTTTCTCAACCATCTCGCGATAGGTCAGGCCCGAGTCATAAAAGGGTAGATCCATGAACGCACCAAATACGGGCTCGAGCTTCGCCAAGCTCTCGACGGTAGTTTGTGGGCGTGGAAACTCTTCGGTATCCAGCGCCAGGGTGCCGTCGGGTCGATAAACCGGTATCAGGCTCTTGGTGAACGCGCCGTCGAGTAATGCCTTGCCGGCACGTTGTTGGCTGGTAGCGGAGAAGGCGTCGAGTTCCGCCCGACTGAAGTCTTCTTCGGTGGCGATAATGTCGGCAGCCAGGCCTACATTGGTCTGTGGATGGGCTTCACGCAGTTCAAGATTGCCAGCGTCTAATGGCCGGTTTGGCGCCTCGGCGCGGGTATAGGACATCATCTCGACGCCGCCGGCGATGATCAAATCTTCCATACCGCTCATGATGCTGCCTGCGGCAAAGTTAACTGCACTGATGCCGCCACCACAGAAACGATCAAGGGTCACGCCCGATGCCTTATTTGAGAAGCCGGCATCCAGCGCTGCCATGCGGCCGATACAAGCCCCTTGCTTGCCAAACTGGGTGCTGCAGCTGATGATAACGTCATCAATATCCTGACTATCGAGGCCGCTTCGAGTCACCAGGGCTCTGAGTACGGTAGAGAGTAACTTCTGTGGATGAACTTCCCACAAGGCACCTTTGCCTTGCTTGCCTATGCCGCGAGGAGTGCGTGCTGCGTCGATAATCCAGGCTTCAGTCATGATTAAATTCCTGTGTGAGTCTTGATTTCAATTATTGATAGGAAGAAAGGGGGTAGACATTGACGGACCAACTCTACTACTGTTATTTGCTTGCCAGCAAGCCCTATTGCGAGGTGCAATGGCGGCTAAAAAATGGCGCATAAACAGGCTGTTCCGGCACGGAATTAGCCCAAGGCGCGGCCTGACGCCTCATTAGCGCACAATACAAGACGGATAGGATCCTATGACGACAGAGTTTAACGACGATCAGCAGCAGTTTCGGGATGTCGTCAAACGGTTCTTTACGGATAAGTCTCCGGTCAGTGCCGTGCGGCGGTTGATGGCAGAAGATGGGGGTTATGATGCAGAAGTCTGGCAGCAGCTAGGCGCTGAGGTGGGCTTGGCAGGCGCACATATTCCCCAGGTTTATGGGGGTTATGGGTTCGGTCCGGTAGAACTGGGTATTATTGCTGAGGAGATGGGTCGAACCCTTTATTGCGGCCCCTTCTTTGCTTCCTCTGTGATGGCGGGCTATGCGCTGTTGGGCGGCGCCGATGAGGTGTGTAAACACCGGTTATTACCCGGGATCGCCGATGGCTCGACGATCGCGACCTTAGTTTTGGATGATCTCAATCAAGTGGATCAGTCAGGCCGAGGGCTGCATGGGGAATTATTGGCCAGCGCTCATACTGGTTCTGATGCAGGCTCCGATAGCCAGCAGGGTGCTGACCGCGCGACAGACTGGCGGCTGACAGGTGCCGCTGGATTAGTGCTAGATGCCCAGGTGGCTAGTGTGTTCCTCTGTGTCGCGGCGACGGATAATGGCTTGGGATTGTTCTTGGTAGGTCGAGATGAGCCGAACCTCGTGATCGAGCCGTTGGAGGTGATAGACCCGACGCGCAAATTGTCGCGGTTGCAGTTCAATCAAGTACGAGCAGAAAAACTCGGTGAGTTGAATGGCGCGGCTATGGCGCTGCTGTGGGATCAGCTGAGCGTTGTCTTGGCCCATGAAATGATCGGTGGTGCTCAGATGTTGTTGGATTCGACGGTGGAGTACATGAAACTGAGAATGCAATTCGGTCGACCCATTGCGTCTTTTCAAGCGCTCAAACATCGCTGTGCGGATCTCTTACTCGAGCTCGAATTAGCCAAGGCGGTGACCCGTCAGGCCTCACATTTCTTGGCCTCCGCAGAAGGTCCGCGGTATTTGCCAAGCATGGCGAAAGCCATGGCCAGTGATACCTATATGAGTCTGGCGCGAGCTGGGGTGCAGCTGCGCGGTGGTATCGGCTTCACCTGGGAAAATGATACGCATCTGTGGTTTAAGCGAGCCAAGAGTTCCGAGGTCTTTCTCGGTAGTCCGTATTTGCACCGTGAGCGAATGATGACAATGATTCAGGAGTCAGACTGTGGATGATCTTATGACTATCAACGTTGAGTTAAATGCCTGGCTTGACCAAAACTGGTCGCCAGATCACTCGCTGGTTGAGTGGCGCGATCTGTTGGTTGATGGCGGGTGGGCAGCGCCGGGATGGCCCCGCGCCTATTTCGGTCGAGATTTCAGTCCTGAGCAAAGTGCGCTGGTTGAGGCGGAATTTGCTCGCCGCGGTATCGTAGGCGCGGCCCAATCCGGCCCGCGGCGCCTGGCCGCAGAAACCATCCTCGCCCATGGTTCAGAGGATCAGAAGCAGCGTTATCTGCGCCCAATTTTGACCGGTCAGGATGCCTGGTGTCAGTTATTTAGTGAGCCGGGTAGCGGTTCTGACCTGGCCGGCTCTAGTACCCGTGCCGAGCTGCACGGCGACCGCTATGTGATTAATGGTCAGAAGGTGTGGACCACCAGCGCCCATCATGCTGATTTTGGTATTCTGTTAGCGCGAACCGATTGGGATGTGCCGAAACATCAAGGCTTGAGTTATTTCTTGTTTAATATGCGTCAGTCGGGTGTTGAGGTAAGGCCGCTGCGCCAGATGAATGCTCACGCGTCCTTCAATGAAGTGTTTATGACCGATGCCAGCGTCGATTCTCGAGATCTGATCGGTGGTGAAGGTAACGGCTGGCGGGTGGCTGCAACGACACTGTCGATCGAGCGTCAGGGCTTCAGCCGGAGTCGGCCAGATGGCGGGCTGAAGGGTTTGAGTAGCCTGCAGGGGCGTGTTTATGATGAGTATCGTGCCGAGCTGTTGATTGCGCTCGAACCCTATACCTGGTACCCCCAGCGCGCGGGACGGACTGATTTGGCACTGCCGCGGGCCCGGCAAACCGGTGCCATCAACGATCCGCATATCCGTCAGGAACTCGCCAAGCTGTTGTCCATGCAACAAGGTGCTGATCTGGCGGCCGCCAGTGCTACTGCGTTGAGCCGGGCGGGATCCAATACGGTGAGCCCCCAAGGGTCGATTGGTAAGCTGGCCGCCAGTGTTATCGCGCGGCAGGCAGCCCATGTGCATACCCTCGTTGCCGGTACTGACGCCATGTTGAGTGGCGCAGCATCAGCTGAAGCCGGAGTGATCGCGGAGATTTTATTGTCGGTGCCGGCGATTTCGATTGCCGGTGGTACCGACGAGATTCAGAAAAACATTATCGCCGAACGGGTCCTTGAAATGCCTAAAGAGCCTCGGTCTGATACGGGGCCATTCAGGGCTATAGCGCGCAATTCAGCAGATAAATAAAGGGGCGGTCTGAGAGTCGACTGAGGCTGTCGATGGGCCTGGTGGTCCTAGGCCGGTTCAAGCCTGAGGCCTCTGGGCACGGGTGGTGACTGCCTGACTGGTCAGACCGACGGTGCTGCCAGGTGCGCGCCGGAAGCGCTTGTTTGCGCCATATGATCAGTTTCTTGACTGGCAGCAAGCCGCCTCGAGGTATGCAAAGTCAGGGCTGATGGGCTATATTCCAGAACTCAAACATCAACCACTCAGAGTCTCTCATGACACAAGTCCCGGTCATTGATTTAGTGCACGCAGAGCAGGATACAGCGGCGCTGGTGCCCTTAGATCTTGCATGTCGAGACCATGGATTTTTTCTTTTGGAAAATCATGGTATCGATGATGTTATCAACGAGATGTGGCAAGCCTCGGCGGCATTTTTCGATCTGCCGCAAGCCGAAAAGCGCAAAATACTTCGGAGTGACACCATTCCTTTGGGCTTCTATGACCGTGAATTGACGAAGCGCAAACGCGACCTGAAAGAAGTTTTTGATTACATGCTGTCCAGAGAAGATCGCACAGACCTTAACCAGTGGCCGGCCAATCAGCTTGAGTTTCGGCAAGCGATGGAGAAATTTTTCATTCAAGCCTCGGATATTGCCGAGCGCACTTTACAGCTGGTTTATCGCGCGTTGAAGTGTCAAGTTGCTGAGGAATCCGGCTATCCACCAGGTGATCCGCGCACCAGTAATGTGCGGCTGAATTACTATCCGTTGTCAGACCCACTGTCAGGCGCGGAAGCCGGCGCGGTTGCCGGACTTGGTGATATGGCGTTGCATCATCATACGGATCCCGGAATATTGACCCTGCTGTTGCAGGACATGACCGGCGGTTTACAAGCTTTATCAAAATCCGAAGGCTGGATCGATGTGACACCAAAAGCGGGTACGATCGTGGTTAACCTGGGTGACGCCATGCAGGTTTGGACTAACGATAATTATCGTGCTGCGGTCCATCGCGTTGTACCAATGGCGCAAACTGCTCGATATAGCACGCCATATTTTTACAATCCCAGGAATGATGCGGTGCTGGAACCTATCGCCGGCTTGACTCAAGGCGCACCGCGGTTTAATAGTTTTACTTGGCGAGATTATATTAAAGGCCGGGTAGATGATAATTTCACCGACCTGGGTGAAGACGATATTCAGATCGACAAATATCGTATCGCAATTTAACCACTCTCGATGTAAACACCGTCGATTGATTAACCTAACGACTTATTCATTCTCTCACAGAGCATTATCATGAAAACACGCATCACTGAACTCTTCGGCATCCAGCACCCCATTATTCAAGGCGGTATGCATTTCGTCGGTCTGGCAGAAATGGCGGCGGCGGTTTCCAACGCCGGCGGCCTCGGTATTATTACCGGCCTGACTCAAGGTACGCCAGAAAAGCTCAAAAATGAGATTGACCGCTGTCGCGCCATGACCGACAAGCCTTTTGGTGTTAATTTGACATTCCTGCCTTCGGTAACGCCTCCGGATTACCCGGGTTTGGTACAAACCATTATCGACAGCGGCATTAAAGCCGTGGAGACAGCCGGCAATAATCCGGCGAAATGGCTGCCGATGTTGAAAGCAGCAAATATCAAGGTGATCCACAAATGTACCTCGGTGAGACATGCTTTGAAGGCTGAGGCGATTGGTTGTGATGCGGTGTCGGTGGATGGTTTTGAATGTGGCGGTCACCCCGGTGAAGACGATATTCCGAACTTTATTCTTTTGCCACGTGCAGCAGACGAACTGACAATTCCCTTTGTGGCTTCCGGCGGTATGGCCGACGCGCGTTCTTTGGTGGCCTCTTTGGCTATGGGTGCGGAGGGCATGAATATGGGCACTCGCTTTATCGCAACGAAGGAGGCGCCAGTACACGAGAACGTTAAGCAGGCGATACTCGCAGCCTCTGAGTTGGATACGCGATTGGTGATGCGCCCCTTGCGAAACACTGAGCGAGTCTTAAACAATGTGGCTGTTGAGCGCCTCATTGAGAAAGAAAAGGCGATGGGTGCCAGTCTTAAGTTTGAGGATATCGCTGCCGAGGTGGCTGGTGTTTATCCGCGGGTGATGATTGATGGTGCCATGGAAGCGGGCGCTTGGTCTTGCGGTATGGTCGCCGGCTTGGTGTATGACATTCCTACCGTACAAGTGTTGATCGATCGTATTATGAGTGAGGCGCATACCCTTATTTCAGAGCGATTGGCGCGATTTGATGCCAGTTAAGGTGGGTTAATGGCGCGTTAGTCAGCGTCAGTACAGGCTGGGCATTTAAAAAAAGGCGGACACTGTTTGTTGGTGCTCGCCTTTTTTATATCTGACAATCACGCTTGGGACTGTGTCAGATTAATTTGATTGTGGTTTTGATTCGGCTTCTGCTGGGCTTTGTGCAGCAGGGCTTTTTCGCACCCTGACTCTGTTGTTGGTGTCGCGGCTTTGACGTATTCGAGCGTCGTTTTTGACCGTCTCCACCGACTTGGCGATTCTGTCATACAGAACCACATTTACCGTGGCGGCAAGATTCAAGCAGCCCGTCGTAGGAATATAAATCACGGCGTCAGCCTGGTCGATCAGCTGTTGGCTGAGGGTGCCGTCTTCCGGCCCAAAAATATAAAAAGCGTTTTCGGGGTGGGTGAAGTCGGGCAGGGGAGTCGCCCCTTCAACCAATTCTACACAAACGATAGTCGCGCCTTTGGGCTGACTTGCCAGCAGGTCGCTCACTTGGGTCAGAGGAATGCTGAGGCTGCGACGTTTCGTGTCTGTGTTGAAGCGGGCAGCGCGATCATAACGTTCGCCGGTATATAGAATCGCCTGGGCATCGAAGCAGCCAGCAGCGCGCATGACTGCCCCCATATTCTCTGGTGTCTTGGGATTGACGAGGCCAATCGTCGTGGTTGATCGATTCATGCTGTTTCCGGCGGTGAGTGACGTATGAGCCATTGGGGCTTAAAGATACTTGGCGCGCTCGAGGCCACACTCATAGGAGGCGACTGCAAATTCTCGGCAAACCCAAG
>Ga0209119_1000623_pt1 | contig 36239 bp, 56 predicted proteins | sample COG_03_FD_184747 | JGI IMG/M metagenome (GOLD analysis project Ga0209119, IMG submission 184747) | Pelagic Microbial community sample from North Sea - COGITO 998_met_03 (SPAdes) (version 2) | ecosystem: Environmental > Aquatic > Marine > Neritic zone/Coastal water | place: Helgoland, sampling...
TTTTTTATAATTGTTTAAAACTTTTTAATCTCAATAAAAAAGGGGCTTAACAAGGTTTTTTAAGTGTAATAGGCCTCCATTTGAATAACACTTTTGAGTAAAAACTATTGTATATATAAGGAGATGCTTTAAAATCTTTTTTATTAACAGTTATTGGCACAGTACGCATTATCCCCGCTGTATCATAACACTAACTCTAAACAACTGACAAACAAATGATTAACATTAAACAGTATGCCAACTCAATCTCCAAGATGTTCAAATGGAATTACACTACAGTCATCAGAACACATTACAAACTCAAAGACCATCTAATGGATAAGAAAGTTAGTAAAATGGTCAAAACAAACAATGTAAATGCAGTCTTCTATACTCTAGAAAATGATAGGGATAAGTGGTCAAATACCTCAACAATAAATCACGCACATTTACTTATTCAGGGAAGGAATTTAACTAGAGATGATGTAGCTAAATCATTAAACATCAATCCCAAAGCTGTTATTGATGTAGAGAAAATAAAAGGGGTCAAGAAAATAACAAACTACATCACTAAATCAATGTGGTGTCAAGACTCACATCATAACATATTTTATTAAAATTAAAAACAGGCAATAACAAAGAAACAACAGAGAATGAGTAGAGATAATTTAAACAGGTTTAAGAAAGGGGAATCAGGTAATCCTAGTGGACGACCAAAAGGTTCTAAAAACAGAAAAACAATAGCTAGAGAATGGCTTGCATTTCTTCAGGAAGAAACAAACCCTATAAGCGGCCAGATAGAGACTTTAAGTATGGAAGATATAATTACACTATCAACTATATTTAAAGCCAAACAAGGGGACGTAAGCGCCTATAAAGCTTTAATGGATTCAGCTTATGGATCAGTCAAACAAAGCTTAGAATTAACAGATGCAGAAACCCCAATATTTAAGCAATTAGATATAGACGTTATTGAATAAATAAAGGTCAATATGTTATAAATCTACTTGTAACTTATCACTTTTTGAGTGAAACCTCAATTTTAGGAGTGAAAAAATTAATCATGTTTTTTGTTAAATGGAGTGAAAATTTTGTAAATTATATTTCTAAAAATCAATTACCTGGAAAAATGAAAAATTTATTTTAAATAATTTTACTAGTTCCAATCTAAATTGTTCACTAAATTTGAAATTATAATGGACAAAATAAAAATCATTGTATTTGTTTTCACAATAGTAGTCATAACATACTTTATCAGTTTTAGTTTTATAACATTTCAGTTTGAGAAAGAAATTAATCAATGTTTTGATAATATAGAGGAAATAACCAATACTAAAAAACATAAACTATTAACTAAAGTTAGTCTTGATGCAAACAATAATTTGTTTATACAAATAGATAATCTTTCAGATTGTTTTACAGTTAAGTCTATTAAATATGAAGTTATTGGGTTGAGACAGTCAAAAATCGATACAATTCAATTTAGTTTCTATGATGATGTTCTTCCTAGTCAGACTCTAAAAACCGTTATTAATGAGATTAAACTAGACAGTATAATAAACTTTAAGTATGATTTAAAACAAATTAAATTGTAAATAAAAAAAATCATTAAATTAGTGTTTGTTATTATGAATATTCGTAATTTGTTATAAATTTAAAAAAAAAATGAAAAAATTAATTATTTTTAGTCTAATTCTTACTCTACATTCATGTGGTACTATTTTTACTGGTACTACTGAAAACATTAATTTTGATTCGAATGTAAAAGGAGCAACCGTCGAGTTTGATGGTGTTGAGGTTGGACAAACTCCATTTCTCACGAAAGTTAAAAAATCTTTTGATGGGACAGTAAAAATAAGTGCTGATGGATATGAAGACAAAAGTTTTCAATTAATGAAAAGCTTTAATGCTGTATCTATTCTTAATCTAACTAATCTTCTTGGTTGGGGGATTGATTTTGCTACTGGTGCATTAAATAAATTTGATAAAAAAGGATATGATATAACTCTTAAAGAAGATAACTAATAAACTTATTTGATATTCTTAAAAAAAACCTGATAATTAATTATTAGGTTTTTTTTGTTTTAAAATTAAAATTTTCCCATAGTTACGGATCACATTCAAAACTTAGATAAACTTAATTAGACTATTTTGCCTGAAATAAAACTAGGCAGACCGGGTCAAGGAAGAAAAATGTTAGGTCCCTTGGAGAGGCAAAATTGTAGTTTCATAAATAAAGTATATAACTCAAATATAATACTTTTAATTAACAACTAACCCTGAAGAGGATATGCCTGTTATTGAACTGTAATTGTTCCGTTTTTAAAGCTTGATATAATAAACTGATGAATCAATAATTCAGCATTTATCTAATTGGAAAAAACCTCCTCCGAAAGTTGATAATTTTATTTACTAATCAAAAACATTAAAAGCGGATTCCATAATAGAGTCTTTATTTACTTTTTTATATTTCTTTAAAGTCTTAGGGTCTCTAATACCAGTTATAGACATAATTATATGGTCGGGCATCATTTTTTCGGCCGCTATAGTTATAAAAGTTCTTCGGGCCGTGTGAGATGCTACCATTTGCCAACGTTGCTTTATTTCCACAACCTTTTTAGACCCTATGTAACTTGTATTTTTTATTTCTTCTGTAAAGCCCGCTAGCTTGCAGATTTTTTGAATGTTTTTGTTAAATTTTTGACTAGATATTTTACCAAGTTCCCAATTATATTTATCTAACAAAGCTTTAAGCTTTGGGTGTAATGGAATAAAAGAATGGGTTTCCGTTTTTTCAGCCCTTTTTATAATTAAGTCGCCTTGTATATCCGCTTTTTCAAAAACGGAATAGTCCGAAAACCTTTGGCCGGAATAACAACCTATTAAGAATAAGTCCCTATGTCTTTCTAGCCTTGGTTCAAGTTCAAGCCCCGCTAGGTTATCTAAATCTTGGGTCGTTAAAGAAATATCGTCGGTATCAAAAGGGCTTAGTTTAATGTTTCTAAAGTCATTTGGAACTTCAACCCCTTTTTTAATACACCAGTTTAAAAACGTTTTAAAGTAGCCAAAGTTTCTATATAGTGTATTGTCATTTAACCCATAATTATCCCTTAAAAAGACGATAAACCCTACATAAACATTATCCTTCAAGTCTTTTAAATAAACCTTTTTACCGTTTTCAAATTCTTTAAACTTATTAAATACTCTTTCATAATGTTTTATAGATTTATCTTCTACAGAACCAAGGCCCTTTAATTCTTCATAATACAGCCTAAAGTAATTGTCTACCGTTTCAACTTCTTTTATAACTTCTACTTCGTTAACCTTAAAATAAGAATCTAGAGATTTTTTTAATTTATCTGCAGTTAAAGCCCCCCCGTATAAATCTTTAATTCTTTGAACGGCTGTTACATATTGATTTAATATGTGATTTATCTCGCGGTTTCTTTTACCTCCGTCGCCCCTTAAAATCTTTGCTTTACCTTTTTTAAAATCCCAGTCTTTAGGTTCTATGCTTCTTTTAGTGTTATATTTTACAGGCGCTTTTTGATACGGTACGTAAATTTCCGCCCTTATAACAGTTAATTTAGCTTTTGGCGTTTTTAAATAAAACATATAAAGGGGGGTTGTGAGGGGGGTTGTTGATATTGCACAAACATAGACATAATTGCATATAAATGAAAGCCAAATTAAAATAAACTTTTAAATAGCCTTATAAATACAAGTATTAGCACTTATTAACACAAGGTTCGTAAGCCTCTTTCTCCGCAATATGAATCCGTAAGGCGTTAATTTATAACACTTTACGGATTTTATGCTTTAAAGGGGGGTTGTCAGGGGGGTTTTAATTTGCTATTTAACTAAAGAATTAGGATCTACTCCTAAGGAAACCAAATAAGCCCTAGTCCTTTTTTCCAAAGCCTTAGTTTCGGCCGCAGAAGGTTTGTATGGAGTTAATGATGCTATTTCTCGCTTTAACGATAAAAGTTCTTCCCTAAGTTCTTGTTCTGACATTTTGGATAATTCAAGATATTCTTTATTTTTTTCCATAGCCTTACAAATATATAGAATATTACTAAATTTCTCATAACTCCATTGGAATATTTAAAGCGTAATTACCGCCGAAAATAACAGCGCAGCCGATAGCCGGCTTTTTAAAGTGTCTTCCGTAAGCCATCGCATAACTCGTAGCATCTATCCCACACCCTACAGCGCAACCGAAAACCTTATAATTAGCCCCGACCGCATATTCTGTAAACATTTCTGTGTGTCTATGGCCCTGTACTGTAGACATCATATCGTCTTTTGCTTTCTTTGTGGCTTTTCCTGATTCGCCGTGTATGTATTGCACGTTGTCGTAAACAAACCTAGCTTGAAAATTCCAATTAGGCGTTTCTAATACTTCTGCCATACTTTTAATCCACCTTTTAGGGACACCGCCGGAAAATGCTTTACGGGTCACTATCCTATCATGGTTTCCAATGCAAACATCGGCAACCGGAAAAGATTTATACCATTTAGAAAGCTTCTTTATAGCTAAATCCAATTCGTCGCCGCCTGAAAGACCGTCGGGGTCGGGTTCGTGAAATGAAGCGTAATGGTTATCAATTACGTCCCCTATAAATATTACTTTATTACAATTATGTTTTTTATAAGTTTCAATACAATGGGCCAAGTAACCATCTAAACAAAATGGCTCATGTAAATCGCCTATAACTAAAATTCTTTGCTCCTGTTTGGTTATGTTATTATAAGCGGCCAATTTATTACCGTGTAAACGTGGTCTTTCTTGCTTCATTTTATTTGTGTTTATTATTACCCATCACTTTTTCAAAGCCACGACTTCCGAAGTAGCCCATAAAAACTATCTGTAATAAATTTTTGACTATTTCTAAATTTTCTAATTGGTAACCCCAACCAATAACAAACGCAACCGTTAAAAATGCGAGTGTCAAAGGGCGTACATTAGAAGAAAGCCACGACCCGCTTCTTGCGTCGGCTACCCAACGTTTAGTAATCCCGTCAAATTCTTGAATTTCTTGGTCTAGTTTTTTAAGTGCTATAGCTTTATCTTGTTCTGACATTTCAGATCCACCGATCAAAGCTTTTATTACACTACCTACAGGAGAATCGCCGGCTAAAGAGCCGACCACATTAGGGATTTTTTCAAGTAAGAAAGCCCCTACTTTAGTTTCGCTGAATTTTTTCTTTTTGCTCATTATCTTTATTTAGATTAATAAGCGTAGACCCCCCAGTCATTGTTTTAGTATGTCCAAATTCTATTCGGGTTCTTTGAACCGTTGGAATTTCCATATCCAAGGTGGACGAAGCCGGCACTAATTCCAATTCTTGAAATTCCAACCTCCATTGCTCGCGATACAATGTCAAATCTCTGCGATGCGTTGGAACAGGCAACGTCAATGGCCATTCCATTAAGGTGTTCCGAAGTTGGGCTTGCTTTATAGCCTTCTTTAATAAGTCTATCGAGTGTTTCTTTTGTTCTGTAGGCAGAAGTAATTTTCCATGGAAAGTTACATTTGGAACGCGCCAAGTCGCACAACTTAATAAAGTCCCTATCCATATTAACCCAAGAACCCGGCAAATCCCGGTCGTCAAATTCTTCATTTCTAAAGTGTTTTAAATTCATTTCTTAAAATGATTATATAAGTGAACAGCCGAAACAGAAATTGAAAGAATTAATACAAGGGTTTGTAATGATTCGTTTACAGAAGGTAGGTTAGAAAATATTAGGGCTATAACGTTAATTATTAAAGGTTTTTCAGTTGTCATTTTTCATTTTTCTTTTTAGGGTTTTGGTCTATATACCAACCTTTATATTTATCCCTTTTTTCGACCATATATTCAAGATATAAATCTACTTTTTGCTTCCAGTTTTCGTCTATAGTTGGGCAAATGAAACCGGATTTAGGGCTTGACAAAGTTTTATTAATCCATTCTTTGCCGTTGGCTTGGTTTTGAAATAAGAAACTATTTATATTATAAAAAGACCCTATTTCCATTCCGTTAATTACGTCAATCGGCTCAATTTCTTTACCTAATGCGACTGAATAAATTGCACTTTCTGAAATATGGGTCGTATAAACTTTTCTAGCAAATTTTAAATAATGGTACATATCTAAATTTCTAGGTAAAAGCCTATTTTCTCCAAAAATATCTTTTAATTCTCCTATAACTTGATGCGTTGTTATTGGGTGCGGTTTAAACCAAACATTATCGCCGTATTTTTTGACAATATGTTTTAGCTTATTAATACAAGTTCTTTCTTTAAGCTTATTGCTACCGGGTAAAACGACTAAAACTTCTCGAACAGGGTATTTGTCGTCTGTTTCTCGGTCTTGGTATTTGTTAGCCGTTTTGTTTAGTATGTTTTGCGAAAAATAAGTAGAATAATCTTTTACATCTAAATTATCTTTATCCTCAAAACCGTCCTTAATCATGTCAAGCCTGAATTGAATGTTTAGCGGTTGGAATATAAAACAGGTTGCGTATTCTGTATATCCCATTGTCCTAAAATATGGCATTTCTTGGGCCAATACATCGTAAGAAGTTTCTAACCCCGCTTCTTTTAATTTCGGTAAAACATAGGCTTCAACTTCTTGTAAATTTGAAAGATTTTTAGCCTTTTTTAATGGCCCTAATCTTTCTTTTAAAACTTTAGGATTAAACATTTCCATAGTGTGCTTCGTGTTTAGTTATAAAAATCTGTTATTTGGGTTGTATCTACCGTTGTACTTATTGTTGTCGCTGTAGCGGTATTTGCTACGGCTGTATAATTTTCGACTATTGGATAATCCGTACTAAATGCCGTAACCCAACTTGAAGAAGTGGCCCTAGTATATTGCGTATTTGTAAGCTTTAAAGTGGACGTATTAAAAACAGGCGTAGAACTTGTGGCCCAAGTTGTTGAAGTGTTTCTTTGTGCGACCCAATTTGTTGTAGTATTCCAACTTGTTAAAGTATTTTTTAAAGTGTTAAAAGTGGTCGAAGTTGCGGCAACGTAATTAAAAGAACTTGACGTAGACCTTAAACTATTCCAACTTGTTGTATGGCTCTTTATGGTATTATGCGACTTAATTGTATTGTGCGACTTAATTGTATTATGCGTTTTATAAGTACTGGCAGTATATGAAGTCGATTGGCTGTAAGAATAAGTTGTAGAGACCGAAGCCGTCCATGAAGTTGTCCAACTGTTAGTAGTATTATGGCTTTTTGCAGTTGTCCAATAAGTATTATAACATCCCATTATTAATCTCTTTTATGGTTATGAGTAAGTAAACCGTTAGCAAAATAAACGTCATCTGGTTCTGTATCAATTTCCCAAACCTGAATAGAATTAGTTTCCGAAACTGCTGTCGTTATTTCTGTTTCTGTTCCGTCGATATTATAGAAATAAACGGGCAAACTGTTTTCGATATACATTTGAGCAACGTAAATAGGGCGAATCGCCCATCGACTATCTATTTTCATTAAATGATAATGTAGACGAGTAGCCACTAACAGGCCATCATTAAAATTTATATTATCATTTGAAGTAGCTTCAAAATGTGCCGTTATTGATGTTTCTCTTAATTGGCCTGTCATATTAGCGACGTCATAGTTGTGCATCCCCATGTGATCGTCGGTATTAAAACCGCCGCCTTTACTTAAAATGGTGTCGCCGATTTGTAATTCCTCTATAGGTCGTTGCGTCGTTGTATTGATGCTTATTAAAGTCCCCGTTGGCAAACAATAAAAACCCCCGCCGCCAGAACCCGGATAAGTACAGGTTGTTCTATAAGTTCCGGCGCTGTAATAAGTTGTCCAAGAACTTGACGTACTTCGTGAATAAGAATATGTCGTAGAAACCGCCGCCGTCCAACTTGTTGTATGGCTTTTTGTAGTATTAGCATAATACCCGGTACTTTGGTAATAACTTGTAGATGCGTAATAACTTGTAGATGCGTAATAACTTGTACTTTGGGACATTGGGACGCTTGTAACCCATGTAGTTGTCCCCGAATGGGTTGTATTAAAGGAACTGGACGTAGATTTAAGCGTTTGAATTGTTGAAGAAGTTGACCAAGTGGAACTAGTGTTAAAATCTGTACTCCAATTCGACGTAGTATTAAAAACAACGGTAGACGAAGTTTGCCAAGTTGTCGTTGTATTTGTAGAGGTTAGCCATACTGTAGTCCAGTTAGAAGTCGCTGTAGTGGACGTTGTAACGGCCGAAGTAGTATTTGTTGAAGTGGCCCAAGAAGTCGCAGTAGCGGCCGTTGTAGCGATGTTCGTGCTAACTTGGATAGCTGTATTAAATTTGTGTACTTTTTGAAAACCTATATGCTTCATTCTTAACTAAAATTTGCTACATAATTGACCAAAATTGTTGATGCATCTACAACGAAATAAGAAATAATAGAAACGTCGCCTGAATCTGTTTGCCAAGCTATTGTATCGCCGTTCGGTGTCTTTAAATTTGAGGGTAACGAAGCGGGCGAAGTTATCGCCGTGTTTTTAATTATAATGTTTCCCGCTTGTCCAATTTGCAAACTTGTAACGGCAACCGTTAAAGCCCAAGTACCTGCAGCTTCTAAAATAAAGTTTTCGTTATCTGCTAAGTCTATAGTAAATACATTAGATGCATTTTTAGCAACCGTTGTAGGTGTCAAATTAAATGGGCGTAGCTTTACCCAACCCCCCGAGTGTGCAAAATAAGCCGACCCGGTAGCGTGTACGTGCGCGAACATACCGTGATGGTCGTTTGCTACTGGCAAGTCTGCGATAGTGGCATACATAGGCGCTAAAGCCTTTTCGTATAATTCAACCGTATTAGCTTGTATCTTTACGGCTGCGGTTCTTATTGGGTCGCCGTCGCCGTTGTTTTCCGTTCCTAATATTAAGTTTTGTATTGCCATTATATATTTATTGTTTGGTCTATTGTTTTTTTAATAGTACTTATAAAGCTTCTTGTCGTGTCTACAGTAAACCGAACAAGCGCCCTTAAACCGGCTGTAGCGTATTCAATTATTGACCTTAAATGAAACCTAGGCTCGTCGCCCCAATCGGATTGCTCGTATATTTTGCCATGTCCTACATTGTTTGACATTCGTTTTATTTTAAATTTTTTATAATACAAAGCCGCTATAATATGAAGTATTATCCGGGTATAAATCGCCGGAACTGTTTGACAAATATTCCGGGAAGCTTGTACTATGGTTGTTTATATAATCAATAAAACGGTCTGCGTAAAATTGGGCCGCTGAACGTTCCCGTTCTACCATTTCGTTAACTTCTTCTGCGGTTGCAGATTCGCCGTTTTCCGTTGTATGCTTTATGATTCCTTTTGCTGTTATTTGGTAATGAATACGAGGAACCATTTCAACTAGGCTGTATTGCAATAAAATTGGTTTTATATAATCGTCTAACAAAGCTTTATAAACGGCGTTTAAAGTGCCTGTTTCAATGTCATTTGATAGCTTGTTATATAAGTCCGTTCCTAGTAGCCCGTGGATATGGGTTTCCTGCGCTAAATAAACAGCCGACAAATATTTATCCGGCGAAACCCCGTCGTTAACAGTTGTAAAAGTTTTAAGTTCTTTACTCGATATAAATAATGCTTTTGCCATTTTCTTTAGTTCTATATATATAACAATAAAAACAGGTTTTGTTATCCTTAGTTTTTATAACCTTTGTCCGCTCTATCGCTATTTTTTTGGCCTTCTTGTCCTTTTGGTCTTAGGCTTGTATTACCACTTGTCCAACTTGCTCTATTGTCATTTTCCATTTTTTTAGTTTCTGACTTAGGTTTAAAGCTTCCGTTAGAATCTCTTTTTCTAAAGAATAACATCCTTTTCCAAAAATGTCTACAGTTCGGGCCACCCTTCCAAGTAAAAATATCTACATAGTCGGTATTACCTTTAACCCCAAAACCTTTGTTCGGTTTTGCATTAGATAAAGCCTCAATATCTTGCTTACGGTATAAAAGCCCGTATTTATTACTAACGCTATTTCTACTAATCATTTCTTTACAAAAGTCCCTTGTTTTGTCATCGGTTTCGCCTTGGTAGGAATAGCGAATTTTATATAACCCTGCTTCTTCTTGTTTAGGGTTAACAGTTGACTTTTCGTTAGGCCTTGCAGTATCAATAAAGTTTTTAGCTAAATTCATGCTAAAGCCCATAATTTCATTTAACTTTTCTTCTTCTTCGTGTGAACCCGCCGGGCCTTCGTCTACTAAATCCCATTCTTCTTCGTCAAAGGTTTCGCCGTAATTTTCTAAAACATCTAAAATCGTTTCTTCTTGGTCTTTTCCCATTAAACCTTCGACGCTTAATTGAGTAGATAAAGTTTCTTCTTCTTCTTCTTCTTCTTTAGGGCTATTATCTCTAAATTCTAAAGGCTCTAAAGTTTTAAAGTATAAGTCTAAAGAAATTCCGTTAACGCTTAAAATTGCATCTAAGCAGTCTGCAATCTGTTCTTGGAATGGTTTAATAGTTACGTTATTAAAAAGCCTTGAAGCGTTTACAATTTCGTCGGCGTTTGAACCTAAAGAAGAATTACCGTCCCTTAGCCCAAGTAAAAGCGGGCTTGTTACCCGGTGGCCAATCATAATTTTTCGGCTACATTCTTCACTTAAATATTGATACGTATCTGCAGCGTTTGGAATTGGTAGATCAATAACTTCCGGCGCTGTTTCTTTAGAATTATTAAAAGAGACAATTAACTTGTCCCCATTTTGGCCCGTTAGTTTTCTAATAACATCGTTTTTAATTTCCATTTGTTTCTGACGTTCCGGAATACCGCCGTTAAATGAAATTAATTTTGATGCTGAAAAAGAATTTTCAACCGTATTAGATAAATAACTAGAAACTTGTTCTTCTATTTCGCAATATGTAGCCGACCCGAACCAATCCGGTAAACTAAAATAATTCATTGAAGTAACATACTTAGAAACGATATAAATTTCGTTTGGTTTACCGCTACCAAAAACCGGTATTCTTTCAGGCTTGTCAGAACGTTTACATTCTTTCCAATTTGGGTGGTAATACCAAGCTTCTATAACCCCTTTATCATTCATTTTTTCAGGACGTAAAGTGTCCATCGGAAAATGAGTCACTTTGTCTACTTTTTTACCTTTGTAGGTAACTTGTAAAGCGCCCATTCCCATAATCTTTAAGTCAAGAATAAGGCGTTTTAAATCTTGTTTGCGAAACATAGACTTCATTTCTGCAAACTGGTCTATTTTTCTATTTGCATCAAAAGCGTCTAACCCTTTGCCGTAAATTTGGGCGCAAATACCGTTAATGATACTATGGTTTGTTGGGCTGTTAATATAACGGTCTACTAAATAGCCGAAAAAATTATTATCATTTCCTATAGTAACCCAGTCTTTATTTCTTTCTTCTTTTATTTCAGGCCTTGCGTATTCGCTCAACTCAATTACATGGATATTAGAATCTTTCATTTAGTAAAGAATAAATTGATTATCTGTATTATTTTCTGCTTCTGTTTGGTAGGCGTAAACGTCTTTATTTATAGTGTACGTTGTTTGGTTCGTACAAAAAACCTTGTCTGTAAAAATCGTGTCTGTATTTTCCTTGATTTTAAGTATGTAATTGGTGTCTTCATCTAAGTTAAAAGAGGCTGTATAGTTGTAATAATATTTATGGGCTGTAAAATCTGTTACGGTTTGGTTAAAAACTGTTTTTAATTCGTCTTCTGAGGTAAGTGTTATAGAATAACTGGACGTTCCGTTATAGGTTTTAGGTATAAAGGATATTGTTTGGCTATTATTAGTTTTTTCTAGTGTTATCATTTTATTTTAATTAAAAAAAGGGGGTCAACTTCAATAGCTGTACCCCCCTTTTCGTTAAACACACACATTTTTTTTACAAAAAACTACGAGTTAGTTCCTAATGTTACTGTTATTTCGCTTTCTCCCGCAAATGGGTTAGCATCAGTCGCGTTGGCTAGGGTTACAAACCTTGGCGCTAAAGATTCCTGCGCAGTAAATGCAAGGTTTATTCCATTAAAGTCCCCTAGGGCTTGGCCCGAAGTAATACTACCCGATGTCAATTCTGAGCCATATTTTTCACCCATTAGTAAAACGTCTCCATTTCTAGTTTTTACAAAAATTCGAGGTCTAGAATAAGCTAAAAGCTTTAATTCTTTTGCGTCTTCTTTTGTAAGTTTAGGAAGTTGTAGAGTTAGAACAGCTTCCATAAATGTCGTCCCTGTTTCGTTTGAACTATTGACAGTTGTTTCAAGACCATTAGCCCCTTTAACGTCGTACTGAAATAATGTTATAGAAGTCCCGGCAATATCCGTTACTTCGTCTGTATTACCTATTGTTAAAGCCCCTAAATCACTTGTAGTTATCCACACCTCGGAAATTCCACCGACAGTATCTTTACAATTTAAGGCCCTTCCAAGGCTAATTTGACATGCCATTTGATTTATTTTTTAAAAGGTTAATAATGAATTGATTAAGCTACAGTTCTATAAACTATTTCGCTTCCAATTCCTATTTGCGCTCCTGCGCTAAAACGTGCTACGAATCTTACGTTATCGTCTCCTAAAGTTGCGCTTGTATCAATGATTCTTAAATCTTGAGAATCGCTTAATAAAGAAGTACCATAGTAGAAAGAAGATGACTGACCTGCGACGATTTTTCCTTCTGTTAATCCGGGTGCATGGAAGACAGAAATTCCATCAAATTTCAAGTCTTGTCCGTTGTACCAAAGTGGCCCTTGGTTGTCGATACCGGCTGCGCCTACAGAACTAAATCCGCCTAAAGCACGGGTAAACTTCTGCATATCTCTTGAAGATAGATAGATTTTCATATCCGGGCTATAAAGTATTGCCGATGGGATTGCTTCTGCTACGGCTGCAAGTTGCGCTAAAATGTTTGAAGAAGTTAAAGCCGCTCCAGTTACATCAATAACGTCTGAATCTGCAGCTAATAAAGTTTCGATTCCGTCAAATTCTCCGACGTTTGCATTTACTCCGCTCCAAAGCGTTCTTTCGATATTGTCTGAAATTTTTCCTGCGAAGTGTTCTACGATAAATTTCTCGAACGTATCTGGAAGCTCCCGATGGGCGCTGAATCCGGCTTCTGCAGCCAACCAATCGTTTACAAACGTACTTTTACAAATTGTTTGGTTGATTTGAAAGTCTTCTACTTGAAGAATTTTTTCTACCATTGCTACGTTTCCGCTAGTGGTGTAATCGCAAGTAGCGTTAGAAATTAAATTACCCGACGTAGATACTACGTTTAAAACTTCTTTATGAAGAATGTTAGGTTTTACAGTTACGCCGCCATTAGCGACAGTATCGTTTGTCAAAAGAGCCGAAGCGAGATATTCGCCGGCGTGTTTCCCTGAATACGATGAATTTGTGATTGTTAAAGCCATTGTTTTATTTTAAATTATTAAGTATATTTTTTATTCTTTGTTGTCTATCTAAGCGTACGTTTTTTTGATAGTTAAATTGGAAAGCCTCTACTTCTTTTTCCGGGTTAGCTACAATAGGTTGGGCCGCCATTTCAGTTTCCACAACTTCCGAAGCTTCAACTTCTTCTTTCTTTGGGGCTAATTCGTCTATCATTGCTTTAATTTCGTCAATAGCGCTTGAAAATTCTTCTTTAGAAACGTATTCCATTTCTGTTTCCTTTGGTGCTTCTTCTTCTTCTTCGGCTGCTTCAACTTCTTCTTTTGCTTCTGCTTCCGGTTCGCCTGCGTCCTTAATTTCAGCTATAACACCTTCTTCAATGACTACTAAAATTTGGCCTGACTCAAGCTCATAATCCCCGGTCGGAAGTGGAACGGATTCGTCTTCGGTTTCAATAAAAACAGCTGACCCAGTTTCGAAGCTATCCGCTTGAATTTCTGTTCCATTTGCTAATTTTTCACTAGCCAAAACAATTTTTTTGTCTTCGCTTAATTCTACGCCTAAAAGGCTTTTAACGTTTTCTAATATTTCGGTTGCTTTCATAATTGGATTTGCATATCTATATAACAAGAAAATTAAGTTTTGTTATCGTTTATTTTTAAGTCGCTTGGGTTTTGCCTACCCCTTGGGCGTGATTTGAACCGTCGCAGCAGTCTATATGGTATGTATTATCTTTGCATAAACACGCTCTATTCCCGCCAACCGGCGAAGTCCTGTTTTTTAAAAACCCTTTTAATTTATTCCAATTCATATTTTTACTTTTTTTTGCAAGTGCAATTATTTTTACAGCCGCAATCTTTTTGAGGCTCTTTTAATGAATCGAAAAGCGTACTACCAAAAATGGTCATGTTATCAATTAGGGATTCTTGCAGTTTAATTAGCATCCCTTCTAATTCGTCTTTTTGTTTTATTAAAAATTCTATTTGCGTTGTTTGGCTATCTACTTTTTTCTGTAATTGGTTTTCTCTGTCAGGATCACGGCCCACAATAACCGCTATAATCGCACCTATTGACCCGACTATCATACCTAATACAGAAACCCAAATGTCTTTATTGGTAGAAGGAATTTCTTTATAGGCTAAAAACATCATTAAACAGATAATTAATACAAAGACGCCTATTGCGCCGGCGTAGTGCCTTAGTTTTTCGTTATTCATTTAGTTGTTTTTTAAGTATTCAATTACTTCATTTATTTTACTTTGCGCTTGGTGTTCTTGGCTATGGTTTATTTTACTAGAATCCGCAAAATATCCCTCGATAGAAAACCCGCGCACGTTGCCCGACTTACATTCGTTTTCCCAAACATCTAAATCGTCTACTTTCATTGAAATAACCCAAGCCCCTTTAGGCGCTTCTAAGCCATACAAATTAGATTTATCCATAGTTGCGTCTTCCACTATCCAAGATTCCACTACGGTCATCCCTTTAAGCTTTACGTCGTGTTCTAAGGTTGCGTTCTTTTGGTTGCTTTCCTTAAAAAACATTTCGGAAGCTTTACGGACTGTTTCGGTGCTGAAATAAACGTAAAATTCTTTTTTGGTTTTTGGGTCTAAACGATAGATAGGCTTATTGGGAACTAGAGCGCACCCCATTAGTAGACGCTTTTCTTTGTCCACTTGTTTAAACTCAAATTTCTTTTGTTCGTTTAAGGCGACAAACAGTTCTTCTGTAGCCGGGTTGTCGACTACGCTTATAGCTTCGACCCCTGCAAATTCCATGTTTTCTTCGTCAATAATTAATTCTATAATTTCCATTTTTTTTATTTTTAAATTGATGCTTCTTCTACTGTTTGGCGTTCCATTGATTGATTTGTTGTAACGTCTCCCGAAACGACATACGCTTTAACTGGCGACGCTTCTTGTGATGCTATTGTTTCTGATAATGTAGACGTTTCACTTGAACCGACTACATTAAATGAAGGTGGCATGGCCGGCATCGAGGGCGCTGACATTCTAGGGCTTGAAGAACCCGACGACCCGCCACCCGCTCCCGGTATTTCGGGCGACTTTGTTGCTGTAATTGATTTAATAGCTTTAAACCCTGTAGCAAGCGTTGTAGCTATATTTATAAGCTTTAAAGCAAAGCCCCAAGGCGTAGCCGTTTTAGTTGCTAGTTCGGCGGTAACCCCTTGGTAGGTGTTTATAGTTGCGGCGGCTATTGCTGCAGCTTTACCCGCTTTAGAATTTTGGCCCAATAAATTTGCTATCCCTTGAAAAGTTTGTTTTGCCATGTCAAGTTTAGTAGCTGCGACAAGTTTTTCTTGTGCTACTTCTTGTTTTTGCCCGGCAATTTTTGCATCTGCTACGGCTTTGTCTGCGGTTGTTTTCCTTTGTGATATATCTTGTTGAAAGTTCGCTAGTTCTTCTTCTGCAGTTTGGCGGGCCAATGTACCTTCTTTATATCTTTCAATCTGACCGGTTAATCTTTCAGTCTCTATCTCATTTTCTCTATCTAGATTTTCGCGTAATAATACAAGCCTCTTTATTGCGTCGGTTTCTTGGGTTGCTTGAAATGCTAGGCGCTGTATTTCACGGGCGCTTTCCGAATCTGTTTTAGCATTTATTAAATCAATGGCCTCTAATTGTAACCCTTGTTCGTTTAATAACTGTTCGGATCTAAAACCGTCTATATTTTCTCTAACGTCTGCTAAATTCTTTTCGGCTTCAATTTTAGCAACCTGCAAATCGACGTTGTCTTTATTTAGGCTTAATTCTAGGCTAGCAGATTCTAGGCGTTTTAATGCGTTCGCTTCTTGTAGTACGGATTGTTTTTCTAATACAACCCCTAGGGCATCGTTAGCCTTTATTCTATCTGTTATCGATAACTGGACATTATCCCTAATTTGCCTTTGTTGTTCTGCGGCTTGTTGATATTGGAATTGTAGTTTGTCATTTTCGGCCATTGCTAGCTTAGTTTCATTTCTAAGCTGAATTATTCTATCTTGGTTTGAAGCTGTAGCCGCTACATTAATTTTAGAAATTTGTTCTGATGCTATAGTTACAACGTCGCCAATTTCGCTTGCCATTTGTGAGGCATTATCATAAATAGTTCCTGCAGCGTCTAAGGCTTCTGAACCAACTTCATTTAATACCGCCTTAGTTTCTGCTATTTCAGAATTAAGCCTTTTAATAGTTGCGGGGTCTCCACTTCCTAAAAAAGATTCTTCCCAAACTAATTGCGCTTTTTTGACCCCTAACATTATTCCGTAGAAACCTAATTTTAATGGGGTTATTCCTAAAGTAATTAAACCGCCAATTACTTTTTTACTAGCCTCGAAACCATTTGTAGATTCAGAAATTGCAGCCCCGGCGTCTGCAAAAGCTGTAGCAACTTGCGTCATTACGCTTTGAATAGTGCCACCAATTACAGCTAACTTATCTGCTATAACTTGGTTCTTAGACATAACCTCGGTTACTTTAGCGATAACCTTTGCGACAACTGCAAAGATTGTTAGGCCCTTCATAAACTTAGCCAGTTTTGAAAATTTGCCTCTTGCCTTGTCCGCGGATTCGCCCTGCGCTTTTGCTAAATCTATAGTCTCTTTTTGGGCCTTTGCGTTTTGGGTTTTTAAATCCCCTAAAGTGCCTTTAAGTTCCTTTACATCTTTAATCGCCCCGCTAACATCTACGTTAACTTTAGATAAATAATTTTTCATTTTCTTTTAAGTTTTTCCTTCATTTCTAAATAAGATTGAGGTATTTTTTTTGAGCCAAGCGCTATGTCTAAGTTTTCACTTCGCCAATTTTCTTGCCTTGCCAGTTTTAAAAGTTCTAAAGTGCTTTTTATCATAAGTCGTTATTGTGATAGAATGAGCCAGTATCTATTGTATAATTTGAATTGTCTAAGTTCCCGTCTACTGAATCCATTGAAACGTAAAAGGTTTGAAGGTTTGCAACGTCTGGGAGGTTTTCTTGTATATTAATTAATTCAATACTTGAAATTTGGGTGGTAAAATTTGTTTGGATTGAATTAATGCGGTACATATTATTAAAAACAATAACCCTGTCGGCTAACGTTTTATTTAATAAAAATGACATTGGTAACTTTGCTTTGAATTTTGTTAGCCTACGTTTTGGACTAAAAGAATCTGCTATATAAGTTTTATAATATTTACTAAAAAGGGTGTCCGAAAATTGGGTCGCCGTGTATTCGTTTATTTCTTCCCTAAAGTTTAAATTATCCGATGGTTCTTCTTCTGTTATATATAAACTGTTTGAGGGTATAAAATAAGAATCGACTTCTTCGTAAGTGTTACCGGTTGGCTTTACTGAAATAGACGTAACCCCTGTAATAAGTTTAGGGTAAAATAATAAAGGCTTTCCAAGGATAGATTCCATGTTGTCATCTACAGACCAACCCCATTGAATCGGCGTTTTAACCCCGTTAGCATTATTATATAAACGCTCGTATTTGTGATGCTCAAAGGGTAATTGTATTTTATAGTCTTGGCCGCTTAGCTTTTGAACGCCGGCCCGGTATTCTTCGACCCCGTGTTCGTAATTAAAAAGCGCATTATGGTTTTTAGCAAAGAAGGAATCTTTACCGGCATAATCAAATTTTATTTCTTTGTATGGTAGTGCGACGTCAACTGTCGAAGAAGTTGTGTCAATAGCCGAAGTAATGTCAAAAACCTTTGTACTTTCAGCATACCAAGAATCTAAAGTTTTAACCGTAACCGTCCCGTCATATTCTAGGTAGCAAATAAGGTTAAACATTTTAAAAATCCCAGACAAAAAGTCCATTACTTTAATTTCCGGTATTTGTAAAGTAGCGTCGAAATTAAAATTAGGCGCAACGGTAAATGCCCCAATTTGAAACGTTTTTTGTTTTACTGGAAGGTTACCGTTTTGGTATGCTGTAACCCTTAAAACTCCATGGGAAAAAGACATAGAAGTTGTCGATTCTACAAAAAGTGTATAATTACCATTTGAGTCAAAGTTTTTTCCTCTAAAATAGTTTCCGACTATTTCTTCGTCCCTATGTACTTCAACCCCGTCCCGTTTCCAAATAACATTGTATTTATCTGTAGAGTTAGTAAATAATTCTACTCTTGTCATGTATAAGGTTGCGGATTGGGGCGGGGTGTTTTGGTTATTATAGTTGCCCATTTGTTCGGCATAGGAAAAATTAGTATAACTACTAATATTGTAAAACCTAAAACCCCCGTTTCCTACAAGGAAAGCAGGCCCCCAACTTGCAGATTGAAAATTTACCCGTTCTGTATATACATCGTTCCCGGTTGCGGCTTCGTTTATCTTGCCTTTTTTCCTATGTAACCAAATATATAGTTCTTCAAAAGCCAAGTTAGAGGCATTAAAAAAGTCGCTGCTAAAGGTTATGCCGTATTGTATTTCTATAGCCTTTATAATGATGCTAAGGCGCATTGCAGGTTTTAATTCTTGCCAGTCTACGCCGTTTGTTGTTCCGTTATAAAATAAGTTACTTGTATTTACGGCTTGGGTTGGGCTTGTATTGTCATAAAATAGCCTTGTTTTGTGAGTTATTAAGGGAACTATAAAAGCGTTTGTATAATCTACGCCGTCGTTAGTTACATTTATCCCAGTTTCTAAACCCGCTATAACGTTTGAAGCGCTGTATTGGAACTTAAAATTCCATAACCAATGCAAAGCATCTAATTTGTCATTACCTATTTTGTCTTTTAAGGTAACTGTATCGCCAAAGAAAGTAAGTTTATAAGCATACGGCTTATTGGCTTTCATTTGTACGCCTTCTAATTTTATTTTACCCTTATGAAACCTAGCATAGTTTAAATCAATATGGGCGTTTAATTTTACCCTTGGGTCTAACCCGTCAACTATATTAAAATTATGGAAGTGCTTTAAAATACGTGAATTGTTTTTACTAGCCGGAACGGTAAACCCTTTTGAAAATGGCGTAAATATTTTCCCTACATCTTTTAAGTTTTGGATTGTTTCGGTTAACGAAATAGATTCGTCCTTAAACATTTCTATCCGTTGGTCTTCTATATATAATTGAATTTGCTTCATTTATCTAACTAGGTTTATTTTGTTAAACGCAAATTCAAAGTCAAAGGAATAGTTAATTTGGACTTTGTCGTTAATGTCTGTTTTGTATTGTAAAGATTTGCTTTGTGGAATTACCGGTAAAGTTTGTACCCCTTGTTTAATCCATACCTTTTCAGATAAAAGCATTTCTTCAATAACTGCATTAAATTCTTCTTCTACATATCCAGTATTAACAGAAATAGAAGTTTTAGCGTTTACGTTGTACCGCTGACTTTGGCCCGCATTAATTGAATAATCCCGGTTAGATATATTAATTATATTTCTGTTAAAGGTGTTATCGGTTACGCTTAGTTTTTTAACGTTCTTTTTGAAAAACCAAATTTGTTGATGCGCCCCGTATTTATTTATAAAAGTTAAATTAACTGGGTCATATATATTTTCGCATACATAATTAACATAAACGGTTTTGTCTTCGTTTACACTATCAAAAAAGACTTTAGTGCAATTTGTTGGAACGGTTATATATTGAACCTTTTGGGAGGTGTTACCGGTGTCATTTACCGTTACGTTTCCAACGTTACCGCCTGCGCTATTGTAAAAAGTAACATAGGACAAAGATTCAGCAAATACAGGAATTTTAGCGTTTTGCCCTTCCGGTACATAAATGTTTAAATTAGATTGTAAAACGTGCCTGTCTAATTCCGGGTTAATTCCATCTTCAAACATACCGTAACCATCAACCGCCAAATAGTTATATTCTTTTGGCGAGCCTGAAATTTCGTTTCCGTCAGCCCCATATAGTGCGGCCCGTATTGTTACCCACCTTGTAACGGGGATAAATTCAGTTCCGTTAAATCCGTTGTCTAAATAGTCTCTTATTAGTTCGCCAATCTCAATAACTATATCTTCTTGGCCCGGTAAACGGTCTTTATTTAAAGTGTATTTTAAATCTGCGTCTGTATAAGAAGCTAAAGTACCTTGGTAGATATAAATATTAATTAAAGCCTTTGTATGGATTGCCATTATCTTAAAAGTGTTTCTTTGCTAGCCTTTTGGATTTTGGAATAGTACCAAGCCCCGGCGAAGTCATTGTTAATTTTTAGTTTTTTGCCAAAAGGCGTTTCATTAATATAATCGGACTTAATTAAAATTCCTTCATGGTCGCTAGTCGCGCCGGCGTTATGGTAAATTCTTCTTTCTCCTATATATTTTTTTGGATCTGTAGCCCAAGTAAATTCTAATTCCGGGTCGACCTTTGTTTCGTGTCCAAAATACCAAGCGTTATATAATACGGCCCACATATCCGCCGTCCAAATTTGTAACGGATACCATTCAGGATTTTCTAACCTTATTACTTCGTTTAATTCTTCGCCTTTTTTATATATTTCTACGCAATCTTTTTCAACTTTTTCCCAAAAAATTTCTGTTAGGCCATTCATGACATACTGCGCGCCGCCTGAATTGTTTTGGTTGCTTCTAATGGCCTTTTCATCTATTCCGACTATATCGGCAAACAGCTTTAAAAATCGTTCGTCTCTGCCTTTTATATAGTCGTGTCCGATATAAGAAACCGTATCGGATAAAAACCAAGTTTTACTATTAAAGTTTGTTTTATCTAAGGGCCTAACCAAACAAACGTCAGCATCCATATAAAATACCTGTTCGCTTTCTAATTGGGGAAACTTTCGCCAATGCTTTTTTAGTATATGCGGCCTAATTGAAGGGGCATAGGTCAAGTCTTTTCGGTTGTCATGGTAGTAATTAAAATTAACAGCGGGAAACATTGTTTCAAGGGTGTTAAAATCTTCATGCTTAACGCCATTTTGTAAACCCGAAACGATATGTATTTGCTCGGGCTTTACTTTTTGTTCTAACATTGACCTAATCGAAACATCAATTTGCCAAGCGTAATATTTTACAGCGGGTTGGGCCATTAAGTATATCATAATTCTTTTTTAATACATATTACCGCCGCCGTTATTACTCCCTGTTCCAGTACATGACGTATAAGTACCGTTACTTATTACAACTCCATTTGATGCAATTCGCCACCATGTAAAAGAAGTTGCGCCTTCGTATTGATAAGGGCTATCAAAAACTATATAATATTGACTAGACCCGCTAAATGCCGAACCGTTATCCCAAACCGTTTGATTAAGTGAATTTGCTACAGTCGAACCGTTACTAGATACGCTGTTTGTTACTTGCGACATTACCCCACAAAATGCGCTTAGGCTAGACCTACCCGATGATATATAATAAGTACTACTTCCGGCGGTTGCCGAAGTCGTTGTCGTTGTCGTAGACGCTGTAGTCGAGCCGCTTCCAGTACAAGCCGAACAGCTTGAATTTATAGCATTGTAAACCGTTTGACTATTTAAGTCCCCGGCGTTGGATGCGTGTTCTGCAGCCGTTGCATCGTCATAAATGTAAAAGCAAGAACCGAAAATATTAAAGACTGCAGCCCCTGTCGTTTCGCCGCCGTTAAATGTTTGGGCTGTAGTCGTTCTAATAACTATGTCGTTGGATGCGTAATTAGTCCCGGAACAACCCCGAGCGAAATAATAATTATAAGGGTCTGCGGTTGTCGTGGCTTGGGTAGTCGTTCCCGTAGTCGTTGTAGCTTGGGTTAATACTTTAGAACACCAAACAGAAGAACCGGCGTTATAATAAGAACTTCCAATTAATACTTTAAACCAGATAGTAATTGAATTAGTTGTACTTGAACCATTAGCCGTTACGTTTTGGATTATTGTTCCATTGTTAGTTAAAGAAAAACCAGTTATAGAACCGCCTGTTACTGACGGATAATAAACCGAACCGCTACCCGAAATTGACCCGCCTGTTAATTGGCCCGTACTACATACCCAAGTCGGCGCTTGGTTAGGGCTTGCCGTTGTAGTGGACGTTGTAGTCGTTTGGCTAAATTGTTTTGAACACCAAATATAGCCCGCTGAATTTGTGTAATTAGAATTTGTTGGAACAAGTATTTTAAAATATAATGTTTTATTATAATTATTAACCCCATTATTTGCAGCTACAGAAGTGATTAAAGCGCCTTGGTAGGATTCGGACTTCCCAACTATTGTACCACTCGACGGCGTTGGGTCTGTTATAGTTCCACTTTGTGAAATTGAGCCACCTGTTAACGTAGGGCAACCAAAAGTCGTACCCGCTACAGGTGCAGCCGTTGTCGTACTTGTCGTTGTCGTTGTAGTTGTCGTTGTATTTGTGGCCGTATTCAAACCGCTGTCATCTATAAACAGGTAAAAGGGGCTTCTTACATTTATTTTTCTACTCATAATCTTAATTAAATTTAGCAGCCTTTTTAGCAGCTTTTTTATTGTCTTTTGAAACGGCATCTTTAAAGGTTTGGTCTAGTAAAGATTCAACCTCGAGGTTAAAAACATCTAGTAAATCATTATTTAATTCTTTATAGTATTTCTTAAAAGGCCTTGTAAAAAATAAAGACCGTCTAATTCCTTTTTTCCATACGCTAACCGCTATGGCAAACTTTAAAGATTTACGGCTTTGTATTTGGCCCTGTCTGTTTCTCTTTAATGCACCTAATTTTTTTAAGGCCCAAGTATCAAAAGCTGCAGTAGGTGGCATCCCTTTAAAAGAACCTTTACCGCCTTTTCGTTTAAACTTATTGGGCGTAGCTCTTTTTTTGTCTACTCCGCTAACCCCTTCGTCTACCCATTTAGCATAACCCGGTTCAAATTGTAATTCAAAAGAATTTTCATTTAATTTAGAATTAGCTTTTAATTTTTTAGCCAACCCCCAACCTTTTTTAGCTGCTGACTTTTTAGCGTCTTTTAATACCTTTTTCGCAAAAGCATTTATAACGTCTTTAAAGCGGGTTAATCTCATTTAGTCCTTATATACGGTTAAACACAATTCGATTAAAGGGAGGTATATTACATAGTCTGTCAAGCTGCCTTGGTCGTATTCTCTAAAGCCAATTACAAGGCCCGGATAAAATCCGATACTAAGTTCCCAATCTAGCATGACGTCATCTCATTTTTTAAAGCAATTTGAAAAGAACAAGTAAAGCCGCAAACGTTTTGTTCGAACCGTTCGTTAAATGGCTCGCATTGAATATCGCCTTGCAATTCATAACCATTTTTATATAAAATGTTTCGTTTTAAAATAGCGTCAAACCTTGCAGCTATATTTAATTGGGTGTTTAATACGTCTAATTCGTTTGGCTTTCCATCAATAACGGTTACTACGTCCATTAAAATAAGAACCATGTCTATAACTATAGTGCGTTCTTGGATTGTAGCGTCTCCTATCATGGTATGGGCCAAAGGGTAAATAGGTTTAGATAAATCAATGTCGTCTATGTCTCCATAGGTAACAGTCTTTACCATTGGTTCGGCTTCTAATATTTGCTTTATGTCATCTACGACTTTGTATAATGTATTCATTCCTTTATAAATTCGTTTACAGGCTTAATAAAAATGGGCGTATTAATGCCAACGTCTATTGTAACATGGGTTTCGACCCAGTCGCAAGCTTCGTCTATAGTAAATTCTTTTTCTTCAATCATTACCACTTCTACGCATTTATAATAATCGTATATAATGCGTCTAGGTTGGCCCGCAGTAACTCCAATTATGCAGCTATTAAAACCCGCAGATAGTGTTAATTCTTCTTCGGGTTCGACCATGTTATAAATCTGCTTTATAATATTAATGTCTATGTCTTCTAATGTTTGCTTTCTCAATTTCATTTTTTTGCTTTTCAAATGTTAGCCATGTTAGGTTTTGGGTTAGAGGTAATTTTGCAATTTGGTCAAACTTGTCAATTCGTCCCGAGCTAAGAGAATAGAGGCTTTGATACCAACCCCATCGATTATTGAAGTCTCCGCTTGCGTTTGAGTCATCTCCATTTCCTGAAAATAAGTCGCTGTATGCATCAATAATTCCTGACTTAAATTTGTGAAAAAAAAAACAGCGGCCAAAGCAATACCCATCGGCATCTTTTTTATTTTGCTGTTAATTTTACCGTCGTAATCTTCTATAGTATATTCATCGCCTACCTTGCCTTTAATGGGCCTGTATAAAACTGACATGGCTTTATCTAAGTTGTTAGCGTCTGTTAAGTATGTATCTAAGTCAATGTACTCCCCAAAGCTTATATCGTCTAAGCGTGGACAAAAACCGTATTCAATACCGTCAAGCCAAAAGGTATTTTTAAACTTGGGCTTCTGTTCTAATACTTGGCCTAAGTGTTCTGTAATTTCTTCAATGCTTGTTAGCTTCATTTTTCTAACCGTGTCTAAATGCAAGTCGCAAAGAATTTCAACCGTTTTTTGTAGTAAAAACTTTTCGTCCTCAATATCTTCTAACATCGGAACGTATTTCATATACGCCTCTAATGTTATTTCGTTTAGGGTTTCGGGTAGCTGAATTTGTATATCCATATCTATTAAACAATTAATTTTAGTTTTGTTATCTACCAAATAGCGTATTCGCCTAAGTGTTCGTTTTCTAACTGATAGGAAACGGAATACCTCAATGCGTCTAACAAATGGTCGTATTTTGAAATAGGGGTTTGGCTTTTCTTTTCAAGCCATATATAATTTTGCAATTCGTTAATAAGGTTTTTACTAGCGGGGTCTATTATTAATTGGTAATCCTGTATCATGGCTATTCCATACATAATAGAACCTTGGCCCTTAATAGCGGGTACTATATTACAATACTGTTTTAGTGAATTAATTAAGCGGGGGTCGGCTGAATCTGCTACAATTAAATCATTGCCGGCGTGCTTCTTATTTAAGTCCCCTAATTGGGTAGCTGTTAATTTTGTTAGGTAAAAACATTCTTGTACATAAATAATTTTATTTTTTTTATCTATGTTAGTTTTTAAAAGCGTTGAAGGATCATTTGAAAATCCAAAGTCTTGACCTAGTACGGTTTTGCCTATAGTTTGAAACGCTCCCGTTTCCCAGTTTTCATATACAGCGCCGGAAAGTCTACCTTGCAGGCCAAGACCGTAGACACGAAACCAATTTAACCAAAATTTGTTTCCTGTTTCGGCTTTGCGTTTGGCCTTTAGTATTTCTTGTACTGCAGCCTCGGGCGCAGCTTCATTATCTTTATAAGTAAGTATTATTTTTTCGGTATCCCTTTGGCCTTCTAATTCTGTATTAACCCAGAATTCGCCAGTAGGGTTATAATCTAAGTAAATGAATTTTGACGTTCGGATTGCCATTTGTTGATAAGCTTCAAAGCCGTCCGGTATATTATTACATTCGTTTATAAATAAAACGTGGCGGCGGCTTCCCCTTAATTTAGACGGGTTATCACAACTAAAAAATTCAATCCAAGAACCGTTAGAAAAGTTATAGGTCATTGAAGACCGGTTATATTTTTCGTCTATCCAAATTCCTGTCCATTGCATTATCTTTTTAAAGTCTCGTATTACCCCACGTTTTAGGTGCGGTACTGATTCCGATACAATGCTTATTTCGCTATTAGGGTGCGTTATAGCGTAGTTAATTAATAAAGGTAATATAGAGAAGGTTTTAGATGACGAAGTGCCACCTTGTACAATCCTAACCCGTTTACGTAATCTCGCTATCTTCGTCTGGGCCGTAGTCTGTAATAACATCTATATCAAGTTGTTTAAAAATAGGTTGCTCCGCTTGGCTTAATTCCATTGTTTGTCTAACTGCTCCGTAAAGGGAATCCATTAGGGCCTTATACGCCGATACGTCGCCTTTGTGCATCTTATTAATCATTGCTAGCGTTCCTAATGCTTCTTGCGATAACATTTGATATTCGCCCGTAATTGGGTTCTTTAGGTTTTGCGTTATGTCCATTAACTCCCGAACTATTGTAGCCCTGTTTTTAGAACCTTTGGGCCGGCCTTTGCCTAGCGTGTTTCCTTTTTCAAAAGGTTTTAAATTTTCATTGTTTGCCATGTTATTCTCATGTTATTTTTAGCAGAAGCATATAAACTGCTAGTTAAAATTTGACTAAGGAAAATCAAATAAAATAAAGAACGTATTATGCTTTTTTATATATCATTTTCAATTACTATTTCTAGTTTATCGTAATTGCTTTTTATGTTTTTTATATTCCCTTTGTAAAAGACAAAAACGTTTTGATGGCATTTGCCTATCTTTCGACTTGACATATATCTTCTTGCTCTTTGTGGTAAAGTGCCTAAAGATTCTACTAAGACCATTTCGTTATATAAAACCATTCCGGCGTTAGTAAAAATGTCTTTAACGTGGTCGTGGAATCTGTAATAAGCTCCCTCTTTATTTCTTATATCGCCCACAACAATAAAAGCAAAACGATCATCCTTCAAACACTTTACAGCACCTGTAAATCCTTTATCTAATATTTTTAAAAAATCTTCATAACTGGCTTGGTTACTAGCATCATTTGGAAGGTCAGAATACACTTCTAAATCATAATATGGCGGGCAACTAAATAATAAGTCTTGACTTTTTTCTTTAACGTGCTTCAATACATTTTGTCCGTCATCGCATATATATTTACTTCTTTTACTGGTTAGCCTAGCGTTATTTAAATCAACTTGTTCTTGTCGTAACTCAATACCCGTAAAAGTGCTTCCCATATAATCAGAAACAAAACCAAAAGCGCCACCCGAAAAACAATCAAAAGTATTACCGTCTTTTATTCCAAACCATTTATTCGCAATTTCTGCTAAAACAGGGTCAAGTATTGAAACGCCATCGTTAAGGCTACCCATTAAACTTTCTTTATCTGCTAAAACACCGACACGGCTTTCGCCATTATCATTTATTATATCCTTCCACACCTTTTTTCTGTCAACCCAATAACCTTGACGGGTATCTAAAACACTAAACGGCGGAACTGTAAAGGTTTCGGCTAGGGGGTTTCTTTCTTCTGCTATCTGTCCCATTGGCGGCAAGTCTAATCCCCAATTATTTAAATCTTCTACATCCCAATTATTAGCCAAAGCCTCCCAATCCCATTCGCCAAAGCCTGAATTATCTTTTATAATAAATTCGTTTTGTTTTTCTTTGCTCCAACCTTCGGCAATATCTATCCATATTTCGCTTTGTCCGGCCTCCTTAGCAGCTTTTAGCCTCATGTTACCTCCTAACACCTGTAAGTCTTCATTAACTACTAGGGGGCGTTTTTCAAGCATTTCAGGAAAGTCTATAATTGACTGTACTAAAAGCTTAAATTTTACGTCTTTAATTACCCTAGGGTTATCCGGGTGCGCTTTTATCTTACTTATCTTTTCTAACTTCTTCATGCCTTGTAATCATTATAAACTTGTTCGACTGCTCTAATCATTGTCATAACGCAAGAGCCGCAACCCGACCCGTCTGTTTTAACCTTAAAGATTCTGTCGTGTATTTGCCTAATTGGCTTTTGGTGTTTTATACCGTCTATGTTTCCGTTAACCGTCCAAGGGGGGTTATTAAAAAAGGTGTCTAAAAACTCGTATTCCGATTCCGTTAAACATTCCGGTTTGTTTTTCCCTATTGGATATTTCTTATTCCAAGCCTCCCGGCGCGCATCACATCCGCAATCTTTACCAAAGGCATCAAAAATGTATTTGGTGGCTTTATCGATTCCGAAAACCTCGGTAAACTTAGCGACCACATCGCCCAAGCCTTCTATCTTATTCTTTGCCATAGTATTTATCTCTTAATTCTTTATTAATTTTTTCTTTGCACCTTTTAACCGTTTTAAAGACTGTTACGTGGCCAAGCTTAGTATCTTTAGAAAGCTGTCTAATTGTTTTAAATTCGTACCGGTAGGCATTAAATAACAGCTTGTCAAACTCGTAGAAAGTAGAAACCAATTTGTCTATAGATTCTTTTATGTCTGTATAATCCGGGATTGGGGTTGTACTTATATTGTTTGGAATTATGCGGTCGTTAATTGCTATTGCGTGTTTTAACGGGTCGGTAGTTATTTTGCTTTCGTTTACCATTATAGACCGAAGGGTTAAATAAAAATAAGCTTCATTTATATTTTTATCCGGGTTGGCCTTTAAGCGCTTTAGTAAAGAATAATAAGCGGCTTGTACTACGTCTTCGGCATAACTTTTATTGTCGTTATTTAACCATGCTTCGCAGTAGAGTATATAATTTTTATGTTTACGGGCTAAAATTTCTATCTTTTTATTTGGGGTCATTTATTAAGTCGGTTAAGTTCTTTGTATTTTTCTATAACCTCCATTAAAAAAAACCTGTCCCACTTGTAGCCAGTTTGTTTACTTAGTGATATTTTTTGCTGTAGGGCTTCAACTCGGTCTAAACCAATACGGCTTATTAATTCTTGTTGATATGGAATAAGGTTACCGGATAAAAAGTAATTGCACTTTTTACATTGGCCGTTAACATTGTCTTCGTTAAATCTTGTTATTGGATAATTACCGGCTGAATGAAAATGGCCGGCCTGTAGGGTGGTATATTTGCCACAAGAAATACAAGGCAAGTCTTTGTCTCGTTCTCTAATGTATTTGTGAAAATGTCTAACCGCTGTTGCCTTTAATTGGCTTAGGGTTTTATTATTATATTTTGAAAAATTCATGCTTCGCTATTAAACGAACCATGCGGCTTTACAAATCTCTGACAATGTTTTTGGTTAAACAAATAAAGTAATTAACTATAGAGGCTAGTTATCATTAAAAAGCAAAAGCCCCGCGAACCAATACGCGAGGCCTAAGCCAACTAACTAAACACATGAAAAAAAACTATCTTAAAAAGGTAAATCGGTTTCTTCGGGTGGGAATTGTGCATCAATAGATGCTTTTACTTCTTTTTTGTTTTCGAAAACTATTGTTTCAAGCCCAATAAAAGTAGTTTGATTAAAATACTTTTCGCCCTCTGGACTATCCCATTTGCGTCCACCTATTGCAAAGATAAGGCCTACGTCTTGTTGCTCATTATAATTTACAAACATATCGGCGTTATCTCCTAAAACGTCAACCGTTAAATATTGCTCGTAATTGTTTTCCTTCCATGCAAAAACAACTTTTCTAACTTTAAAATTTTTCGCCCCTTTTTCTTCGGTTGGGTTAATTTTTACAATTCTACATTTTTGTTTAACTATCATTTTTTCTATTTATTTAATTATTACTTGTTCTTCCATTGGTCTAAATGGTTGTTGATACCTTCCAACGTGAAAACCTGTTATCGGGTTTAGGCTATGATTCCAAAAGTCATAGGGTAAATCTTTTCTTTCTATCATTTTTACTTTCATTGTTTAATCGTTTAAATAAGCTGTTTTACATTCATTTGAACAAAATTCTTTTTCGCATTCATTACCGCAAAAAATACATTCGTTTTCTAATACTTCCGGCGGGTTTAGTTCCCTGTCTGGTATATAATAATTCATCCATTTTTTTGTTTATGTTAGTTGTATTAAAATGTTTTCAAAATTTTCTAGTTTAACCATTCTTGATCCGTCGCTAATTGCACTATTGGGGTCTTTATGTACTTCAAAAAAATACCCATCTAAGTCAAGGGCTTTGGCGCACTTTGCAATCGGGAGGGAATATTTTGGAGAAACAGAATGAGTGCAATCCATAATCACAGGAACTCCTGGGATGTCTTTCATGTCCATGGTCTGTCGAAAGTCAACAACCAAGTCATTGATTCCAAACATAGTTCCTCTCTCTGTCAACCAGATATTTGCATCTTTTGGATTAACGATGTCAGCTTTTTCAACTGCAAACTTCATGTCTGCTCCGTTTACAAATTGACCTTTCTTGATATTGACAATCTTTCCTGTCATTGCAGCTGTTTGAATAAGGTCTGTTTGACGACATAAAAAAGCAGGGATCTGAAACATGTCGACAACGTCTGTCAACTCAGAAACTTGATGGCACTCATGAATGTCCGTTGTGATTTTACAGTCTAATTTTGAAAATATCTTAGCGACCTTTTCCAGTCCGAGCCCTCTTTCAGAGTATCCGCTTGTCCTGTTTGCTTTGTCGAACGATCCTTTGAAATAAAAGTCAAAGCCGTATTTGTAAGCAAGGTTTTGAAGTTCATAGGATAATTCTTTTGCTTGGTATTCACTTTCGATGCTGCAACTGCCAGCGATCAAAGTCTTCTTGCGTGTTGATTTCAATTCCATTGTATGTTGTTTTAATTACTCCCATGTTTTGATAACTAAGAATCCTGTTTTGCTCCAAGTTTTCAATGGGATATTTGTTTTGCATGAAGTTATATTGTTCTAAAACTTCTTTTGTATAAGCATATATTCCAAGGTGTCTGTCTCCATATCCGATAGGATGCCTAGTAAACCATTTAGCAACTCCAAGGTCATGTATAACCTTGACATCGTCTGGCCCTGACCCTTTTGTGTAAAATGTCCAAACGTTTCGTTCTTCAATCCTTTTAAATAAATCACTAATTACATCAAAACTAATATCAATCATGTCTCCCTGTATGTTAACTATGTAGTCATAATTGTCGAACCAGTCCATCGATGCAAGCCTTGCAGTACCGTTTTCATGCTCCAAAGACAAAGCACAAGACCCTTTTGGAATTTTATCATAAATCTCGATTGAGTCAGTCACTACTAGCGTAGGGTATCCCCACGAATTAACCTCGTCAAATACGTGCTTAATTAATGGCTTTCCGTCAATATCTAAAAGCATTTTTTTAGGTATTCTAGTACTGTCAATCCTAGCCGGTATTGCAAAGCATATTTTCATGATGCTAATCCTTTTGTTCGTCTGTTGATGTCGTCATGATTAAATTCGGCCCAATAAAGTTCGAATGCAATGCCAGATTCTAATCCTTCAAACTGATGAAATTCGCCGGGCTTTATCATAGTAAACTCACCGGGGTATAAAATTGTTTCATCGACAAGGCCTTGGTCATCTTTCCATGACCTAATTAACATCTGTCCTTGTTCAACAAAAAAACCGTTCCATTTGTTTTTATGCTCATGCTCCGAGCATTTCGCGCCTTTATCGAATTCTATTCTATGAAATTCTAGGACACCATTTTTATGAATCATTTCAGTCGTACCCCAAACTTTGCCTGCTTTCATTTATTTATTTTTATTTGTTATGGTAGGTAAACCGCTCCAGTCGGATAAATACTCGATAGTTAAATCCATCGGTGCGCCGCAATCTTCATGCTCGCAGTTAAAATTGTCTTCGGGGTTTTCACGCCCACAAAATCCGCAAAGGTTTTTTTCTGTTTTCATTGTCTTCTTTTTGATATTCTATCCGCTTGTAAGTCTGTATTATCTTTAAACCTTGTATGGTCTTGTTGTGAGTTAGTAGCCGCTATTTCAAACCTCCTATCTTCATATTCTTTTAAAGCAATCATTAACTTACTCGTAGAAAATGATTCGTAAAAGTTCCCGTATTGGCCTTTAATTAGTTTCTTAAAAAAAACAGTTAAATCTGCTACGTTAAAATTTGGGTGGTCTTCATATAAAAAGTTAGCCGCCTGTAAAATTTGGTCTTCGGTCATTGGCCTTTTAAGGTTTAAAGATTCGTTAGCCTCCATTAGCCATTTTATAATTACTAACTTAACTTGGCCTATTGTCGAAGTTTTAGCTAGCCTAGACAATGAGGGTAAACCCCTTATTTTTAAAACGTCTTCTATAGTGCTTACGCTTGAATTAGATAATGCGGCTTTAGGCTTGGTTATTTGCAACTTCGATAAGTCGCTTGAGGTTGGAATAATTGTTTTTATTGCTCCCATTTTCTTTAGTTTTAATTATTATTTCATCTTCCCAACTTTTATTGTTTAAAAAAGTCTGCGGGTTTTTTCTGTAGGTTTTATCCGGTGTGGATTCTATGTACTGGGGTAAGTAGTCGATTATTTGTTCTTTAATTTTTTGGGGTAATTTTTCAAACTTCTTTTTAATAGCTTCTTTGTTACCCGTCTTTTTATTGTACATATCCCAAAAATCTTCGAAGCCCGGATATATTTCAACTTTAGCTTTAGTTGTATTTACATTTTCATTTTCATTTTCATTTTCTAAAGGTATTACCGTGGTAATACCATGGTATTTATTTGGTATTGGTTTTTCTTCTTTATTCCAACGTTTCATAACGTTTTTCCTTTGTTTTTCCGAATGGGCTTTCCGCTTTGTTTTTTCAGCGTCTAGCCTTTTGTTATAATAGTTGCCGTCGGAGTCTATAAGAAACTTTGCTAATACATCTGCGCTAGGCATACCGCCGAATTGAATCCGTATAAGTTTGGTAGATAGTGCGCCCTTTTGGTGCTGTAGTAATATCATTGTAATGTACTGCCCGCGTTCTTCCATCGTTAGGTCTGCCATACCGGATAAAAAGTCGTTAGAATACATTAAAAAGGCCGGGTCTTTGCTCATGTTATTTAGTTTAATTGGTTAACCTTTTCCCGTTGAAAGGTTTAGAAACAACGGGGTCGGGTTTATTAGCGTTAACGGGGGGGTCAAACGCTTATATTTTCAGGGTAATTTTCTATAGCTATAGGCATATCTTCCGAAAACAAACTATAAATTCTTTTAACTGTTAATCCGTCGCAGTTTGATATAAAGGCTATTAATTCGTCCCGTAAAGGTTCATGCTCGGCTTCTATGTTTAGGTTATTATCTAGCCTAAAAAAAATAGATATAGCTTGTTCCCTGTAGCCTCTATCCATTTGGCTTTGATTAATATAGCTATGCCTTGCGTGAATTACCGTTGCGTGATGGCATCCCATTAATTTACCTATGTCATCAGAAGTTAAAGTGCCATGCCCTTCTTTAGAATTGTAGCGCATATCTATATAGCGTATAAAGAACTGCCTAGCCATAACGTATTTTTCTTTGCGTGTTTTAGCGAAAATGTTAATGCCAAAAATATCGTCCATTTCTCTTTTTATTACCAAAAAAATGGGCCTAAATAATTCTAACTTTAAATGCTTTACGTATTGGTATTCCGACAACCCTTTTTCATTGAAAGTTGCTATATCAAACTCTAGTATCTTTTCTTGTTTTGTCATTTTTTTAAAGTTTAAAAGGGGCTAATTATCGCCGCATGATCCAAGCCCCTTTAATTATAACTAACTTCTGTTTTTTGATTGTTTTAACGTTATATATTCAGCCGAGTATTTAATGCTTGGGGCTACTAATAATTCATTATTTTCGTCTTGGAATACTTGTCTTGTACTCCCGTCGGGTAGCGTTTCTATCTCATTCCAACCGCCGGCGTCTGCAGCTATTTTAGCTTTTTTATAAAATTCTTTTCTTGCTTTTAGCTTTGCTTCTAACTCAACTATTTCTTGACATTGAGAATAATCAAAAGTTTTGCGTCCATTAAAGTTTTCAATTACAAAACCGTTAAAGTCAAATGTTTTGCCGTATTGTTGGGCTTCATTTATAGCGTCTTCTTTAATTTCTTTGGCGCAATTATCTAATTTCTTTTTTATGTTTTCCATTTCTGAAAAAGCTAGTAAAGGATTAACCCAACCTTCTTTAACATTAGAAACAACCATATCTAAAAAGCTTAAAATATTGGCCCTTTTTTCTTTTATTCGGGTTGTCTTGTCTTGTATTTCTAAGTTCGCTTGGTGTTCCATTTCTTGTACTTTAATTTCGTTAGCATTAAACCCGTCCATCCTTGACCAGTTTTCTATCTGTTCGTTAAATATTTCTATTACTTTTCCCATTATGATGCTATTTTGTGTTCGTTCCATCTTAGGGCTAAAACGTCTTCGTCAACTTGGTCTACGTTGTACCCTTCTTTTATATTGTTTATGAAAGTGTCAAAGCTTAACCCCTTTTCTTTGTAGTGTGGGATGCTCTCGGCTACCTTATAGTCTAAAGCTTTTTTAACCGGTTTACCGTGCTTATTAGTAGCGTCATCATCTGCTGTATCATCTATTAAAAAAAGGTTGCCTAAAGCGTATTTCTTAGCGTAGCTTGAAGCCGTGCCGTATTTTTGGGGTAATGACATTCCTTTTTGTGTTAAGTCAACACCGACAACCGCATTAGCTGTTATTTCTTCTGCGCCGTCGCTTATTGTAGCTGTAGAGTTTAAAACAGCTTCGCTAAAAAGGTCTTCGGTTACTGTTATATAAACAGCGTACTTTTTACAAAAAGGCTTTAAAGCTTCTAAAATGTCATCTGCTGAGCGGTATTTGTATTTTCCGAAGTTGTTTGTTTTGCCTTTTTTGGCTTTTAACTCGGTTTGAATTAAAATTAACTTTTCATGTAGTTTTTCCATTGTGTGTGTCGTTTGGTTATTTTAAATTAATTCGGTCTATTTCGGATTGTGGAATCCATTTACGACCTCCAAAATCTGTCGTATTTATTTCTTTTTTACTAATTGCTTTACTTACTGTAAGCCTGTTTACGCCTAATAATTTAGCGGCGTTTGTAAAGTTGTATAGTTTAGAATCTGTCCGGGCTATTATTTTATTTTGCTTTTTAATTATGCCAATGCTTTTATCTAGTTGGGCCTCTAATTCATCTAATGGCGTTAGCCCGTATTCAACTTCTAAATCCATAATTTCTTTTTTTGTTAATTTCATTTTTTATAATTCTATGTTAGGGTAATTTTTAGTTATATATTCAGTTAACATACCTTGTAAAACCTCGTATGCTATTTCGTTAAAAGAAGTATAATTTTCGCCCGTAAATTCACTTTTAGAAAAAGGGTCTATTTCGTAAACTTCCGAAACTCTTTTAGCTTGGTAATTGTAAGCAACGTATTCGCTAGAGTCAACTATTTCACAAAGCATATCCCAAGCTTCACTTTCTATTTTTGTAGTTATTTCTTCGGCTACATCTATAATCCATTCCTGTACGTCTTCTTTTACCTTGTATGGGTTTTCCCATGTTCTGTTATCTACTTTGTTAATTGTTTCCATGTTATTTTATTTGGTTAATACCTAGTTAGTTAGTGTAATTATATGTACCTTGTTATATAATTATGATACAAATATATACAATTAAATGCACTAAAGAGGAATAAAAGACACTTAATTGCTGTATAATTACGTAAAACGCTGTAAGTCAGCGAACTATTTTTTATTTAAAATGTATTAAAATGTCAGAAAGTGAAGGAAATGCTGCAAACCGGTTAGCATATTTTTTAAAAAATACCGGTTTTTCGATACCCGAAATACTTATTAAGTGCGGAATTGAAAAAAGTAGAAGAACTATTTATAAAATAGTTAATGAGGGCCATAAGCCAAGCCCAAGAATATTAAGGGCCATTAAAGAAAAGTTTCCTGAATTGGATATACCTTATATTTTAACAGGCGGTACTAATGCAGTACAACAAAAGAGTAAAGAGAATTTTAATAATACTACATTTACTCAAAGCGAAAAAATTATGATTAAACAAACTGAATCATTTAATGAAATGAAGGAAACACTAAATAAAACGGTGTTGATGCAAAGCGAAATGATGAATAGGTTTTTAATGAAGTTTCAAGACATGGAAGCTTCAAATATTAAATTAAGGGGCGAAGTTATTGAATTAATGAAAGGCGTAGAAGGTATTAAAACAAACCAAGATAATATGATGCCAGTAGTTGTAGAACACATAAGCTTGTTTAATGAGTTTAAAGAAACAATTTTACCCGAAATTAAATTAGGCGAGTCGGTAAAAATTAAGAAAACACATTAAAAGCCGAATCAATAACGGATTCTTTATTTACTTTCTTATATTTCTTTAAAGTCTTAGGGTCTCTAATACCTGTTATTGACATAATTATATGGTCAGGCATCATTTTTTCGGCCGCTATAGTTATAAAAGTTCTTCGGGCCGTGTGAGATGCTACCATTTGCCAACGTTGCTTTATTTCCACAACCTTTTTAGACCCTATGTAACTTGTATTTTTTATTTCTT
>Ga0209119_1000626_pt1 | contig 36144 bp, 39 predicted proteins | sample COG_03_FD_184747 | JGI IMG/M metagenome (GOLD analysis project Ga0209119, IMG submission 184747) | Pelagic Microbial community sample from North Sea - COGITO 998_met_03 (SPAdes) (version 2) | ecosystem: Environmental > Aquatic > Marine > Neritic zone/Coastal water | place: Helgoland, sampling...
CTAACTCACTACCGTTAACTTCACCAGTCGAAGAAGATAAGGCATTGTATACACTATTAAAAGAAAAATTTATATTTGAATTAGATAAAATATCTAATAAAGAATTTATTGAAGAATCTCCACTAGAAATAACAATGGGGCTCTTAGCACCTAATAATTCTTGACAAAAAGAATTACGACCTTCAACTAAATCAACAAATGTTTTTTTAGTAGAACCCAAATGAATACTTGGATAACCTAAATCCATTTTAGGACCAATATAAGCCACGGTTAATGAACCATCTATAGCGTACTGTCGTAAACGAGTATTTAAAGATGATGCTTCAAACCTAGGGTTTATATCAACTAATAAACAAACATCATTAGAAGAAAAATTAGACAATGGTTGAGATAATTCAAAAGAACTAGCTACATCCACATTAGATACATTACTATTTTCATTAGAAATTCTTAAAGGTTTATTTGTTAATTTATAAAGAAACTCTTTCATTACAACTAAAGTTTCAATATCAGTTAACCCACCATAAAAACATCCAATTTTAGAGTTTTCAACACTTAAACGTGAAAAAACATCTTTAATATAATATAATGAGTTTTTCCATGGGTATGAAATTAAACGCTTTTTTTGGCTATCATAAACCATAGGGCTTGTAAGCCGTTGATTTTTAATACCGTCATAAAAAAAACGAGTTTTATCATTAATCCACTCCTCATTAATATCATCATTACTTGAAGGCAATATACGCATAACGTCATTGCCCTTAGTATTTACTATAATATTACTTCCTATACCATCTAAAACATCAATCGTTGAAGAACTTTCTAGTTCCCAAGATCGAGCAGTAAACGCATACGGTTTAGAAGTTAATGCCCCTACAGGACATAAATCTATAACATTACCGGATAATTCACTCGATAACATTTTTTCAACATACGTACCTATCTCAGTTTGTTTACCACGACCTGTTGTACCTAATTCAGGAACACCAGCAATTTCAGTGGCAAAACGCACACAACGTGTACAATGTATACAACGAGTCATTATTGTTTTAACTAAAGGACCACAATTTTTATTTTCTACACCCCGTTTATAATCATAAAAACGTCCAGAATCACTACCAAAAACCATAGCTTGATCTTGAAGATCACACTCCCCACCTTGATCACAAATAGGACAATCTAAAGGGTGATTTAATAATAAGAATTCTAAAACACTTTCACGTGCTTTATTCACTAATGGTGTATGTGTGTAAACTTTCATATTTTCCATTACTGGTAAAGTACAAGAAGCCACTGGTTTTGGAGACTTTTCAATCTCAACTAAACACATCCGGCAATTTCCTGCAATAAGTAAACGCTCATGAAAACAAAACCTAGGAACTTCTATACCAATAGCATCACAAGCTTGTAATACCGTTGAATTTTTTTTTACTGAAACAGATATATCGTCTATAAATAAATTTACCATAGTTATATGTTAAAAGTGGGCGAGGGGAATCGAACCCCTATCTCCTGATTGGAAGTCAGGCCGCTTACCATTAGTGTACGCCCACTAAATTTAAAACTTTAAAAAGTAGTAGTTCATTACTTATTCCTTACGGAAATTACATACGAACCCTATCATACGTTTTCTTATAAAACGTTTTTATTAGAACTTATCTCAAAAGAAATTTCTTACTTATATGCTTTCAGTAATTATTTATTACGAACGTAGCGTCACAGCCATGCTTTTAATAAAACAACTGTTAAACCATTGGTTCATCCTCCTCAATCCTTTCGTACTAGAGTTAGGCTTTTTCAATTCTAAAACGCTTATGATAGATAGAAACCAAACTGTCTCACGACGTTCTAAACCCAGCTCACGTACCACTTTAATCGGCGAACAACCGAACCCTTGGAACCTTCTTCAGCTCCAGGATGTGATGAGCCGACATCGAGGTGCCAAACAATCCCGTCAATACGAGCTCTCGAGGATCATTAGCCTGTTATCCCTAGCGTACCTTTTATCCGTTGAGCGATGCTTTTTCCTTTCACAAGCACCGGATCACTATGACCAACTTTCGTTACTGTTCGACATGTCTGTCTTTCAGTTAAGCAAACTTATGCCATTACACTTCAATGAATAATATAAATTATTCTGAGTTTACCTTTGTACACCTCCGTTACTTTTTAGGAGGTCTCCGCCCCAGAGAAACTACCAACCATACAATGTCCTTTTAATTAGTTAGCTTTAGATGTTATTTAGGGTGGTATTTCAAGGATGTCTCGCATATATCTAGCGACATATGGTCAAAAACTCCCACCTATCCTGTACAAAATAACCCTATAAGCAATGTAAAGATGTAGTAAAGGTGCATAGGGTCTTTTCGTCTTATCATAAGTACTTCGCATCTGCACGAAGAATTCAACTTCTTTGGGCTTATAGTGGAGACAGCGGGGAAGTCGTTACACCATTCATGCGGGTCGGAAATTACCCGACAAGGAATTTCGCTACCTTAGGACCGTCAGAGTTACAGCCGCCGTTTACTGGAGCTTCAATTGGGAGCATATACCCCTCCTATTAGCTTTACAGCACCGGGCAGGTGTCAGACCCTATACATCATCTTTCGATTTAGCAGAGTCCTGTGTTTTTATTAAACAGTCGCTACCCCCGATTATGTGTCACCTTAATGAAAAGGTCTCTTTTATCCAGAAGTTACAAGAGCATTTTGCCGAGTTCCTTCACTATAATTTCACCAAAACCTTAGTGTACTACACTAGCCTACCTGTGTCGGTTTAGGGTACGGTTTAAATATTAAATACTATTTCTTGGAACATTTAATCGTATTTGATTAATTTCATATAACCAAACAAAATTAAAAATGTCCGTCATATTTAATAATATAAGGAATATTAACCTTATTTCCCATCAGGAACAACTTTCGTTTTACCCTTAGGGGCCGTCTAACTTCAACACGATTATCATACGTTGAAAACCCTTAGGCTTACGGTCATAACGCTTTTATTATTCGTTATTTATAATACTGATGCCAACATTTTCACTTCTAATACCTCCAGTAAATTTAACAACTTACCTTCTACAGCTTATAGAACGTTCCACTACCTTTTAAAAATATAAAACTGCAAATTCGGTATACTTGTTAAGCCTCCAATATTTTAGGCGCTTACAACTAAATCAATGAGCTTTTACGCACTCCTAAGAGGATGACTGCTACTAAGCCTACCTTTTGATTGTCTATATTGTAATACTTCCTTTAACACTTACAAGTAATTTAGAGACCTTATTTAACAATCAGGGCTGTTACCCTTTTGACTGAAGATCTTAGCACCTACAGTCTGTTTATTGTACGAAAATAAATTATATTCGAAGTTTTACAAAGATTAGTAAAGATTAAATCCCCCATCACTCAATAAGTGCTCTACCTTAATTTAAATTTATGAACAATACTCTACTTAAATAGATTTCGTGGAAAACCAGCTATCTCCAAGTTTGATTGGCCTTTCACCCCTAATCAAAAGTCATCCCAGTCTTTTGCAACAGACACGGGTTCGGTCCTCCAGTAAATCTTACTTTACGTTCAACCTGCTCTTAATTAGATCACCTGGTTTCGGGTCTTATTTATTTAACTAAATTTACTTTTTAAAATTCGCTTTAAGCTACGCCTACATTTCACAATTTAAGCTCGCTAAATAAATAAACTCGTTGGCCCATTATGCAAAAGGTACACTGAATACTATTTAAAGTACTCAATTGCTTCTTGATTTTAAATTTTAGATTCTTTCACTATCCCGATCTATATACTCTTTTTACCTTTCCCTCACGGTACTTGTTCACTATCGGTCACTAGATTATATTTAGGCTTAGAGGAAGGTCCCCCTATCTTTTCTCAATATTTCACGTGTATTGAGATACTCTTTTATTAATATAAAATAAAATATACAGGATTTAAACCTTTTTTAATGATATACTTTTATTTTTATAATATAAATTTTAAAGGCCTTTTTCGCTTTCGCTCGCCACTACTTACGAAATCTCGTTTGATTTTTTTTCTTTTAGCTACTTAGATGTTTCAGTTCGCTAAATATGAATTTAAAATTGTTTCAAAAAAACAAGTTTACTTTAAGGAAATTTAAGGATCACAGTTTTCTAAACTAACCTTAACTTTTCGTAACTACATACGTCCTTAACTCTAGTACCAAGGCATCCACTTAAAATCGTAAATTAACTATTTTGGAGATAACCAGACTCGAACTGGTAACTACCGCGTGCAAGGCAGCAATTTTACCAATTAAACTATATCCCCTACAAAAGAAATTCCTTATTTAAACTTTTTGTTTAAATAAGGAGCTAAATATGCTTCACTAATATTAGAAGCAGGTAAAAGTACTAAGAAATAAAAAAAATAAAAAAAAGTACAAAATTGACCTATTTCAATAAAAGGAGACTCTACAACATTTTGACCAATCCAACCAAGTAAAAAACAATTAGCTAATTGAAGCCAAAATAAAATTCGACCTATTGGCTTAAATGTAGTACTTCGGATTGTTCTAGGAAATTTATCCACAGAAGTTAAAAAAGGAATTACTGCTAAAACAACAATACCTCCTGCCATAAAAATAACACCACCTAACTTATCTGGAATAGACCGTAAAATTGCATAAAAAGGTAATAAATACCATTCAGGTACAATATGAGCCGGTGTAGATAAAGGATTTGCTGGAATATAATTATCAGTATGACCTAATGTATTAGGATAAAAACATACGAAAGTCAAAAAGAAACCTAAGAAAGCAAAAATAACAAAAATATATTTAATAATAGAATAAGGGTAAAAAGGAATAACACTTGTACTAGAATCAATACCTAAAGGATTATTATTACCATCCCTATGTACTAGTATTAAATGTACTAAAACAAGACCTGCAATTACAAAAGGTAATAAGTAATGTAAACTAAAGAAACGATTTAAAGTAGCATTATCTACTGAGAATCCTCCCCATAACCAACCTACAATAAGCTTACCTGCGATCGGCACTGCCGAAAATAAACTTGTAATAACAGTCGCACCCCAAAAACTCATTTGACCCCAAGGTAAAACATAACCTAAGAAACCAGTTAAAACCATTAAAAAAAATATAAGAACACCCGTAACCCATAAAACTTGACGAGGTGCCATATAAGAACCGTAATACAGACCTCGGAACATATGTGTATATACAATAATAAAAAACATAGATGCACCGTTAGAATGTAAATAACGAATTAACCAACCATTATTAACATCTCTCATAATATGTTCCACACTAGCAAAAGCGTAATCAATATGAGGAGTATAATGCATAGCTAAAAAAATTCCTGTAATAATTTGAGTAATTAGACATACTGAAGCTAATGCTCCAAATGTCCAAAAATAATTCATATTTATAGGTGTAGGATAATCAATTAAATGATTATGACCTATTGATAAAATTGATTTTTTTGACCACATAAGAATAAGAATAAAAATGAGCGTATTGGGGCTCGAACCCAAGACAAACAGGTTAAAAGCCCGCTGCTCTACCTACTGAGCTATACGCTCTATATTTAAAAATTAGTTTATCGTAAAACTTTTTTAATAGAAGTCCAATTAGTATATAAAGAAGTAACGGTTTTATATTCTAATGAAGCTAATTTAAAAGAATTTAATAAGGGTAATTGCTGTCTTAAAGCAACTTGTTTAAAAATATCACGACTAAAATCCCTAATAACTAAAGTATATAATATTAAGAAAAGAATAAATAACCATAATACTTGAGGGAAAAAATTAATTGGATCTAATTGAGGCATTTTGTTGTTATATTTAAGGTTGGCTCTTTGAAAGAATTAAACCAAAACGTACTTTCGGTACCACTAAAAAAATAATAGGCCTAGAGGGAATCGAACCCACAGCACTACCGTTATGAGCGGTATGTTCTACCATTGAACTATAAGCCTTTAAAAATAAATTAACGGCTAACTATTTTTGTTTTAACAGGTAATTTAAAAGAAGCTTTTAATAAAATAGTTTTAGCAAGGATAGGAGAAACTCCTGAGATCTCTAACATTATCTGTCCTGGACGAACTTGACTTGTCCAATAATCTACGGCACCCTTACCTTTTCCCATACGAACACCCACAGCTTTTGACGTAACTGAAATATGAGGAAAAATATTTATCCAAAGTTTACCTGAAGTATTTTTTAATTTACGACTAATGTTTTGTCTACAAGATTCGATATGACTGGGCTTAATTCTACCAATCTCTAAAGACTTTAAACCCATAATACCATTAGTTAATTTTGTATTCGCTACAGATAAACCTTTAATTTTACCCTTTTGAAATTTTCTAAATTTAGTTCGCTTTGGAAAGAAGTTCATAATAAATTATTAATAGTACATCCAAACCTTAATACCATAAACACCGTGAACAGTATTAGATTTTGTAAAACTGTATTTAATAGTATTTTGAACAGTATGAGAAGGGATTTTCCCTTCTTTTATAATAATCCTACGTGTTCGTTTTATACCACCTAAACGTCCTTTTAATTGTAATTTAAAACCTTTTAAGTTACTTTTTTTATACAAAAAAAAGATTTGGTCCGTTAACATTCTATGTATAACACGCCAAATTTTTATATTTTTTTCTAATAAAAAAGCTACATAATTAGAAATTAATTCAGGATTTTTAATTAAAAAAGAATCATAAATTAAAAACAATGAAGTTAAACCAAAATCTTTTGATTTAAAATTAGTTGTTTTATTTTTAATAACCATAAAATTCCGTGTTCTGAAGACCTCTTTTTTTAACAATTGGTAATTGGAAGAATTTTTGTATACTAAACATATAGGAGTTTTAGTAATAAAAGATAAACCAGTTTGCAACCAATTTTTTATTTGTAATTGAGAAGAAGTTTCCTGTGAATAACCTGTCTTATGCTTAGTTGAATTTAAAAAATTATAACTATAAACATAAATATAAACAAACTTATTGTCCCGTTTTATTACACAGTTAGAAATATGAATATTAAATTTATTAAAAAAAAATTTAATAAACCTTTGTATTTGTATATCTTGATGTAGAATTGATGAATAGTTACCTAACCCACAAAAAAATTTTGATTTACTATATTGAGGTCGAAAAATTAAAGGATTTACTTGACTCATTATTATTTACCCTTTTTAAAAACATGTTTTTTACGTGTACTAATGAATTCACCTAAACGATGACCTACCATATCTTCATTAATAGTAACAATAATAAAACGGTTTCCTGTATATAATTTAAATTTCAAACCAATAAAAGAAGGTAAAAGAACAATACTTTTAGACCAAACTTTTTTAATTGATTTTTTTTGATTATTTTTTAATAAAGACAAATTAGAACTATAACCTTTTTTAAGTGATCTTGACATAATCTTTAAAATTATTTTTGTTTAGCACGTACCAAAATTAATTTATTAAATTTTTTACGAGTGCGTTTACCTTTGGTTAAACGACCCCAAGGTGTTACCGAAGGTCTACCACCTGATGTTTTACCTTCACCACCTCCATGAGGATGGTCTATAGGATTCATTGCCACACCACGAACAGTAGGGCGAATACCACGCCAACGATTATTACCAGCCTTTTTTAACTTTTTTAAAAAAAAGTTTTTATTTGACACAGAACCTAAAGTAGCCTTACTATTTAAGGAAACTAAACGTTGTTCTCCAGAAGGCATTTTAATTCGGGCATAATTTAAAACTGTATCTTTTTGTAATAATACAGCAGACGTACCTGCTGCTTTTACCATTTTACCACCTAAACCTGGTTTTAACTCAACCATGTGTATTGAAGAACCTAAAGGTATATCGTTTAAAAAAAGACGATTACCTGCTTTAATTTCAATAGAATCAGAATTTAATGAATAGACATCAAATTTTTGCCCTACTAAAGCCCCTTCTGGTGTTATAATGTAACTATAAGTTTTTTTATCAGTAAGGATTCTTGATATATAAGAATTTGTATTTGGAGAATACTCAATAGTTTCAATAATACCCCATTTAAAATTCATTTTTAAATCTAGATTTCTAACTTTTTGTTTATGCCCACCACCCTGGTGATGAACTGTAATACGGCCTTTAATATTACGACCACCGTTTTTAGATAACCGCTTTAATTTACTTTTTAAAGGATAGACTCCTGTGCTATTATTAATCATTTAAAATAAGATAATAAACAATATATGTTATAGAATATTTTATTTAAAAAATTCTCTATAACATATACTATTTAATTAAAGACCAAGGCGTTTGGAAATTAAAAGTCCGAAATTCTTGGCTTAATTCAACATCTTCACAAACAACTACTTTTTGAATATCATCATAACGTAAAGATGTATACCCCGTTAAAGGAAAATCTTTTCTGAAAGGATAACCCTCAAAACCGTAATCAGTTAAAATACGTCTTAAATCTGTATGGTATAAGAAAAAGATACCAAAGAAGTCCCAAACCTCACGCTCTAACCAGTTAGCACCTGCATAAATACTTTCTACAGATGTAATAGGGGTAACTTCGTTTAATTGAACCTTAATTCGAATACGAGAATTAAATTTTGTACTTAATAGATTGTATACGACTTCAAAGCGACCATCTAAACGCTCTGGGTAATCTACCGCAGTTAAATCTGCAAGTAACTTATACTGAGAATTAGTATGATACTTTAAAAAAAATAATGTTTGGTATATATATTTATAATTAACATATAAAACTAATTCATTATTAGAAAATGATGAACCAGTTATTGCATGCGGTAATTTTTTTATTAAAGATTTAACAAATGTAGTATAAATTATATTACTTAACATAAATTTTTATTTTTAAAAAGTAGACCTAGGTAGGCTCGAACTACCGACTTTACGCTTATCAGGCGTATACTCTAACCAACTGAGTTATAGGTCTTAGTTAAAAATAAATAGGAGTAAAAGGAATCGAACCTTTGCGTACCGGTATCAAAAACCAGTGCCTTACCACTTGGCTATACTCCTATTCAAAACGAAACTTCACTGAAATACCTACAGGTAAATTTTCAACAATAAAACTTCTAAACTTAATAATCTTAGCTTTAGAAATAAAAAATAATGGCAACTTAAATAACCTTTTGTAAACAGTAATCCTAAATTGATCTTTAGCCTTACTATGCACATGAGGTGACTTTAATACCGTAAAAACTTTTTGTTTTTTTGGCATACTAACCATTCCTTTTAAAACTATATCAAACCCTTTTGCTTGCCCTACTAAATTAGAACAAAAATCATTTATTAATGACTTATTAAAGCTTTTAACGATAATAACCATAATGATTAACTATTAGTGATCAATATTTAGTGCATCATTAATATAAATAGCACTTAATAAAGTAAACACATAAGCTTGAATTAACGCAACACCGGTCTCAAGACCCACTAAAATATAAACAACCAATAAGGGAAATACTTGGAAATAGTTTAAGAAAATAGAAGGAGAAACAGCCATTGTCCACGCAAATCCAGCAATTACAGCTAATAAAATATGACCTGCCATCATATTAGCAAACAATCGAACAGATAAACTAACAAGACGTATAAAATACGACATAATTTCTAATGGAATCATTAACGGAAGTAATGCTAAAGGGGTTCCACCAGGTAAAAATAAACCAAATAATTTAATTCCATGTTTTTCAACAAGAATCATAGTTGTACCAAATAAAACCATTAAAGTTAAACTAATTGTAACAATAAAATAACTAGTTAAAGTACTACTGTAAGGAACTAAACCGATAAGATTACATACCATAATGAATAAGAATACAGTAAAAATAATCGGGAAGAATTTAACAGACTCTTTTGCTTTAACATCAATACTATCTTTAACAATAGAATTTAAAATGGTTAAATATAAGAATTCAAAAATATATCTATGTAAATTTGGTAAAAAAGAAGAGAAGAATGCACCATGAGATGCTGATAACTGTTTATTTAATAAACGGGTACCTTGAACTTTATCTTGAAATAGACCAAATTCTACTAATAATGTTTTTAAACCTAAGGTAAAAGATTTCATAAAAGAAGAAGAACTTCCTTCGAAAGCTACCGGTTTATTATTAAGTGTATTTAAAAAATTTTGATAAAACACAGAACTGTTGTTTGAAGAAACTACAGAACTGCTTAAGCGGCTATTTTTCTTTGCAATTAAGCTAGAAGATAAAAAGCTTTGATTATAAAAATGATTTAAACTAAATGAATTAAATGAAAATGGTTTTGAAATAACGACTAAATTACCAAAGTTTGAATCATAAGATTCTTTAGAATTAAAATTTTTACAATGACTAATAAAAAGAGGTTTATCTGATGATAAATCAGCAGAAAAATTCATTTTAGTAGATACAGTATCTAACCCGCTTTCAGATAAAAAAGTATTATAATCTGAAACAACTTCGCTTGAACTTTTTGAACCAACAAAAAATTCTTTGAAATTTTTAATATAAGATAATACTAAAGGACTTGCTACATAACCATAGAAATAAAAATTTAATAATAAAACCACAAGAATGGAAATTGCGGTAACATTAGTAATAGAAAAATTTATATCAAAAAGATAAAAAACAAAAAAAGGAATAGGTTCGAATTGTTCTAAAGGACTTTGATAAAATGTCATAATATGTTTTTTAAAAAATACCCTTTAATACTATAATATATTAAAGGGTATTCGTAATAAAAAGAAAAAATTAACTTAAAATAACTCTACAAGCAGAGTAAAGACCTAACATTTCTTCATCAGAAAGTTTACCTTTAGCTTCACGTAAAGATTTTAAATAAAGATATTGATCAGAAACAACATTTAATAATGCTTCTTCACCTTCATTCATTTTAGAAGCTTCAACAACATCTAAAGCACCTAAGAAAGAGGCAAACATTAAGAAAATTTGAACATCAATAGTTAATGGAACATATTGAGGTTGTTTTAACAACTCAACTAATCTTTCACCATCAGCTAACTGTTTAACAGTTGCATCATCTAAATCAGAACCAAATTGAGCAAAAGCTTGCACCTCACGGTACTGAGCTAATCCTAATTTCATTCGACCAGTAGATTGTTTCATTAATGGGATTTGCGCAGCAGAACCCACTCGGCTTACAGATAAACCTACGGAAACTGCAGGACGTTGACCTTGATTAAACAATTCGGTTTCTAAGAAAATTTGACCATCTGTAATCGAAATTACATTAGTAGGAATATATGCAGATACATCTCCCGCTTGAGTTTCAATCACAGGTAAAGCTGTTAAAGAACCACCTTGTTGAGCATCAGACATTTGAGCAGCACGCTCTAATAAACGAGAATGAATATAGAATACATCTCCTGGATACGCTTCTCGCCCTGGAGGACGACGTAAAAGTAAAGACATTTGACGGTAAGCTACTGCTTGTTTAGATAAATCATCATAAAACATAATAGCATGCATACCATTATCTCTAAAGTATTCACCCATAGTACAACCACTATAAGGAGCAATAAATTGTAAAGGTGCAGAATCAGAAGCAGTTGCAGCTACAATAGTAGAGAATTGCATAGACCCATTATCTTTTAACACTTTAAAAATTTGAGCAATAGTTGAACGTTTTTGACCAATACCAACATAAATACAATATAACTCAATATTACGGGCTGAACTACTATCAGTATATTTATTAGTTAAATAATCATTTAACTCGTTTACTGAATTATTTTGGTTTAAAATAGTATCCATAATAATAGCAGTTTTACCAGTTTGACGATCACCAATAATTAACTCACGTTGTCCACGTCCAATGGGAACTAGACTATCAACAACTTTTAAACCTGTTTGCATTGGTAATGTTACAGATTTACGAACTAAAATACCAGGTGCTTTAACTTCAACACGCACTCTATTAGCGGTTTCAATAGGACCTAATCCATCAATAGGATTACCAATACCATCTACTACACGACCTAATAATTCCATACCTACTGGAACATCCACAATAGATTCAGTTCTTTTTACAAAACTTCCTTCGGTAATTTCAATATCTGAACCAAAAATTACAACACCCACTCGGTTATTTTCCAAGTTTAATGCCATACCTTTAACTCCTAAACGAAATTCTACCATTTCTCCAGCTTGTACAGTATTTAAACCATATACTTGAGCAATACCATCTCCTACAGATAAAACAATACCTTTATCACTGAAGGTATCTTTTTTATTTTTAGAAATAAATTTACTTAATCGATTTTGAATTCTAGTCTCTAAAGGTAAACTAGAGCTACTTTTATTAATTGCCATTTATTTTGTTTGTAAAACACCTAACGTTAGTTACAAAAACTAATCATTAAGCATTTTTTGTATCCAACACCCTAAAAGCATTTAAGATACATTTAGAATATTTAATGTTTTATTTTGTTTCATATTCAGGTATGAGACTTTTAATGTTATTCTTATGCCAACATAACCCTTTTCTTTTATCCATTAAAGATACTACTTTAATCCTTATATCATAAAATACAAAGGGGTTTAAGAAAATAACTTTTAGGTTATAACAAGGCAATTTTAATTTTTATGAGCACATTAAAAATATATGTAACAGGGGAAGGATTCGAACCTACTACTTTTAGATCATGAGCCTAATGTGCAACCATTACACTACCCTGTTTGTATAGTGTTATCCACATAAGGGAATAAAGCATACCTAATAAAGATAAACGTGCATGGCACAATTTATTTTTTTAAATTTAAAAATTATGAAATTAATATGCAAATTTTAATACTTCATTAGTTTTAGCACTAGTACTACACCATTGCAACAAATAAATTAATTACCTACGTGCTAAAGCGTTCTATTTTATTTAAATAAATAAAAAATTAGGCTAGAAGTGGACTCGAACCACCATTAGAGGATTTGCAATCCACTACATTACCAATTATGTTATCTAACCTAAAAAAGTATATTGAGAAAAACAGGACTCGAACCTGCATCACCCGACTCGACAAGCCAGTGCTTTACCTATTAAGCTATTTCCCCAAAATAATATTTCATTAATACTTAGTTACCTCCCCACCAATAAATTGAAACAAAAAGGAATAACCATACCACATCAACAAAGTGCCAATACCAAGCCGCAGCTTCAAAACCAAAATGGTGTTCTCGAGTAAAATGGTAATTAATTACACGTACTAAACATACGGTTAAAAAAACTGTACCAACAAACACGTGAAAACCGTGGAAACCTGTTGCTAAATAGAAACAAGAACCATAAATACCATCAGAAATGGTAAAGGTAGCATGACAATACTCAAATAATTGAAAACCTGTAAAAATAGAAGCATAAAAAATAGTTGCCGCTAAACTATAAATAGTTATTTTACGATTTCCTGCAACCATAGCGTTGTGACAAAGGGTTACGGTAGCACCTGAAGTTAATAAAATTAAAGTATTTAATAAAGGAATTTCCCAACAATTAAAAGGGACGATACCTTTAGGCGGCCAAATAGCACCTATTTCAATAGCAGGAGCACAACTAGACCAAAAAAACGCCCAAAAGAATGCAAAAAAAAACATAATTTCAGAAACAATAAATAGTAGCATACCCCAACGTAAACCTTTTTGTACTGCATGAGTATGTTGTCCTTCAAAGGTAGCTTCACGAATAATATCTCGCCACCAAACAGCCATAACTAAAACAATACCTAAAAGACCTAAGCCAAGTAAATAACCACCACTTTTATAAGCATGCATATACATCACACCTCCAGAAGTAGCACCCATAGCACTAAAAGCACCTAACATAGGCCAAGGACTAGGATCCACTAAATGGAAGGGATGAATTTGTCTTGTAATTTTTTTCATATTTTTAAAAATAATAATAATTATCTATCAACTTCACCAAAAACAATATCTTGGGTACCAATGATAGTAACAACATCTGCAATTAAATGTCCACGAGACATCTTATCTAGACCTCCTAAATGAAAAAATCCAGGAGCTCGTATTCGACAACGGTAAGGGTTACTAGAACCATTTGAAACTAAAAATATACCAAACTCTCCTTTAGGAGCTTCTACGGCAGTGTATGTTTCTCCTGCCGGAACAGGATAACCTTCAGTGAATAATTTAAAATGATGAATTAACGACTCCATCGATTGTTTCATATTAGATTTAGATGGAACACTGATTTTAAAATTATCTACCTTAATAGCACCTTCTGGCATATTATTAATACATTGCCTAATAATATTTAAAGATTCTCTCATTTCCCGTACACGAATTAAATAACGATCATAACAATCACCATTAGTACCTACTGGTATCTCAAATTCTAATTCAGAATATACATCATACGGTTGTGATTTACGTAAATCCCAAGGAATACCTGAACCTCTTAGCATAACACCAGTAAACCCAAAATTTTGAGCTTCTTCTGCAGTTACTACACCGACATCCACTAAACGCTCTTTCCAAATCCGATTATCTGTTAAAAGTTCTTCAACTTCATCTAACCGTACCGAAAAATTTTCTATAAAAATAAAAATATCATCTAATAAACCGATAGGCATATCTTGACTAACTCCACCAGGGCGGATATAAGCAGCATGCATTCTAGCTCCAGAGACACGTTCATAAAATTCCATTAATTTTTCACGCTCTTCAAAAACCCACAATAAGGGTGTGGTAGCACCCACATCTAAAGCATGAGTTGAAACAGCAAGTAAGTGATTCAAAATACGAGTTAATTCACAAAACAAAACCCGAATATATTGAGCACGTCTTGGAACTGAACAATTTAATAATTTTTCAACAGCAAGCGAGTACGCATGCTCTTGAGCCATCATCGAAACATAATCTAACCTATCGAAATAGGGTAATGCTTGGATATAATTTTTATGTTCGATTAATTTTTCAGTACCTCGATGCAATAACCCAATATGTGGATCACATCTACGTACAACTTCTCCATCTAATTCAATAATTAAACGGAGAACACCGTGCGCTGCGGGATGCTGAGGCCCAAAATTCAAAGTAAAATTTTTTATATTTCTATAATCCGTACTATAATTTTTCATAAAGTTAAATAAAAATATCCCTTACGGGAATCGAACCCGTATTGATGCCTTGAAAAGGCACTGTCCTAACCGTTAGACGAAAGGGACATTTTTTTAATAAAAAAAAATTTAATTAAACTTTTTAAAATACAAGAATTAGAGCTGAGTCTTTAATCTAAAGCACCTTTTTTCCACTCATAAATAAAACCTACGGTTAAAAGTATAAGGAAAAACATCATGGCCCAAAAGCCAAAAGCTGCATTCACATGTAAAGAAATAGCCCAAGGAAATAAATAACTTACTTCTAAATCAAATATAATAAACAATAAAGCAATTACATAAAATCTAACATCAAAAATATTTCGTGAATCTTCAAAAGGTTCAAACCCACACTCATACGCAGATAATTTTTCTAAACCACCAGTTTGAGTTACAATAAAATATGAAAGAAAGAAAATAATCATAGCTAAAATACTAACTATAATTAGAAAAAATAAAGCTGTACTGTATTCAAAATAAAAGAAATTCATTATAAATTTTTATTTCTTAGCCATAAGTTGATCCTTAGACCAAGGGTTTGCACAAGTAACACGTTCTCCTTGAGTTAGAGTTACATAAACAATATAAAAGAAGAAAATACTAGCAAAAGCTGAAATTAAAGAACCATAAGAAGCAACTGCGTTCCAACCTGAGTAAGCATCAGCATAATCTGGGATACGACGAGGCATACCAGCTAAACCTAAGAAATGCATCGGGAAGAAAGTTAAATTTACTCCAACAAACATCATCCAAAAATGAATTTGTCCTAAAACTTCTGGGTACATCATACCTGACATTTTTGGAATCCAAAAATAGAAACCAGCAAAAATTGCAAATACTGCTCCCATAGATAATACATAATGGAAATGAGCAACTACATAATAAGTATCATGTAATGCAATATCTAATGCAGAGTTAGATAAAATAATACCAGTTACACCTCCTAAAGTAAATAAGAAAATAAAACCAATAGTGAATAACATAGGTGTACGTAAATCAATAGTACCTCCCCATAAAGTAGCAATCCAACTAAAAATTTTAATTCCTGTAGGAACTGCAATAATCATTGTAGCCGCAGTAAAATAAGCTCGAGTATCTACATCTAAACCAACGGTATACATATGGTGAGCCCATACAATAAAACCTAGAATACCAATAGATAACATAGCATAAACCATACCTAAATAACCAAAAATTGGTCGGTGAGACATAGCACTTACAATGTGACTAACAATACCAAAACCAGGTAAAATTAAAATATATACTTCAGGATGACCAAAGAACCAAAATAAGTGTTGGTATAACACAGGATCTCCACCACCAGCCGGATCAAAAAATGTAGTATTAAAATTTCGATCAGTAAGTAACATAGTAATAGCACCAGCTAATACAGGTAATGATAATAATAATAAAAACGCGGTAATAAGTACAGACCAAACGAATAAAGGCATTTTATAATACTCCATACCAGGAGCTCTCATATTAAAGATAGTAGAAATAAAATTAATAGCACCTAAAATAGAAGAAGCACCAGCTAAATGAAGACTAAAAATAGCCAAATCTACTGATGGACCAGAATGCGCTTGAACACTAGCTAACGGAGGATATACAGTCCACCCAGTACCTGCACCTGCTTCAACTAAAGAAGAAGAAAGTAACATCATTAAAGATGGGGGAAGTAACCAGAAACTAATATTGTTTAAACGTGGAAAAGCCATATCAGGAGCACCTAACATTAAAGGAACTAGCCAGTTACCGAATCCCCCAATCATAATAGGCATTACCATGAAAAAAATCATAATAAACGCATGAGCAGTAACAATTACATTATATAATTGATTATTTCCTGCTAAAACTTGACTACCAGGTTGAGCTAACTCTAAACGAATATATACAGAAAGAGTAGTACCAATTACACCTGAAAATGCACCAAAAATAAGATATAGAGTCCCTATATCTTTATGGTTTGTTGAAAAAAGCCAACGAGAACACCAAAAATAAAGTCCTCTTAAAAATGTATTTTCTATTAACATTTTAATTTAATTTAGAGATGTTTTCAAACCCTTCTAATTGAAAATCTGGATTTTCCTCGATGATATTTAAAATATTAGTAATATACATTTTTTTCATCCAATCTTCAACGGGTAAAGATTGCACAACAATAGGCATAAAACCATGATTAATACCACAAAGTTCACTACATTGACCGTAAAACACACCGTCTCGTTTAATAAAAATAGAAGCTTGATTAATACGACCTGGACAAGCATCCATTTTTACACCTAACGAAGGTACAGCCCAGCAATGTAATACATCTGCAGAAGACACTAGAATACGTAAATGAGTTTTAGTAGGTAAGAATAATCTATTATCCACCTCTAATAAACGTAATTGACCTTGAGAAAGATCATCAGTAGGAACCATGTAACTTTCGAATTTTCGATCGTCTACATGCTCTGCAATATTTGGTAAAGTACAATTAGAGTACTCATAAACCCAATACCACTGATGCCCCATAATTTTAATAGTTAACGAAGGTTCAATTAATTCTTCCATTGCATATAATAAAGCAAAAGAAGGTACAGCAATAAACACTAAAATAAACGCTGGAGTTACTGTCCAAACTACTTCTAATAAAGTATTATGAATAGGAACAATAGCATCTTTACCACCTGGCACATTATTATGTGTAGGATCAGTAGAAGGGTTATATGCATATAAATGAACACATTTAACTAACATCCAAACAACAAAAACCATAATGATTGTAATAAAAAACATTAAATCATGGTGAAAAGTAATAATACCTTCCGCAATTGGTGTTGCAGGATCTTGAAAAGATAATTGCCAAGGCTCTGCAGCATCCATATGAGCTACATTACCTAAAAAAGAAGTAGGCAGGTTGGATAAAAATTCTGAAATTGATTTATACATTATTTAATTATAATTGTAGGAATCACTATTAAAAATAGCAAAAAATTTATATAAAATTTAAAAGGGAGTAACGGACTCGAACCGTTAACATTTTCCGTGTAAGAGAAATACTCTACCAATTGAGTTAACTCCCCTTAAAAAGAATTGCACAAGGTTAATAATAAGAAAGATTCTGTTTTTAAAACCATTATTCGTCTTAACCAGTACGTTATGTAATAGTTTTATAGTAACATATACTAACCTATATATATATGTTTATTAAAATTAATTTCTTATTAAAAATTTGTATTTATATATTTCCAAAATATATTTTATTTTTCTATAACTTACAAAACTTTAGTAAGCCAGGATCTACCTGGTAAAAATGTTAACTAAATATTATATAATCTTAAACTTTCCTCTAAAACAATATTAGCAATGATTTAATTAACCTTATACAATACGGAACAAAAATGTTTTTATTTAAGATAATAATAATGTAAAACTATATTTCCCATCAACGTAGTATCTATAGCAATATAATGTGTTACCGTAAACGTAGAACATTATATTAATTATACAAAATTATTATCTTTAGTATATGAAATGTTTTTAATGTATGGGAGTAAAAAATTTAAAAAGACATTAGAATTTTTTAGTCCCATATTTAGAACGACCGTTTTTTCTATCTTTAACACCTAAAGAATCAAATTTCCCACGAATAATTTTATACTTAACACCGGGTAAATCTTTAACATTACCTCCACGAACTAAAACACTTGAGTATTCTTGAAGATTATGATTCTCACCGGGTATATAAGCAATTACACGCTTTTTATTTTGAAGCCAGACTTTAGCTACTTTACGTAAAGCTGAGTTAGGTTTTCTGGGAGTAACAGTATAAACTTTTTGACAAACGCCCTTTTTTTGTGGAGATGAACCTAAACTAGGCGATTTTGAATTTCTTAATTTTATTTTACGCTTTTTTTTTACTAATTGATTTATAGTTGCCATTTAAAATGAAGATAATAAAACACCTTGAGCAGGATTCGAACCTACGACCTGATGGTTAACAGCCAACTGCTCTACCACCTGAGCTATCAAGGCGTTTTAAAATATTAAATATGAAAAAGAGATCGATTTAATAACACTTTTTTATGTAATTCTTTTTGCTTATTTTTAGCTGCCCCTTTATTATCCGAAGCTTCTATCAAAATATCAGATAAATTACTATAAAAATTGTTGTGTTTCCCTTGTTTTGCTGAAGAAATTAACCAACTTATAGCTATTGCATTTTTTTTATTTTCATGCAATAATAAAAATGGTTTTTCTATAACACGCTTACCACGCCGTATAACTTTAATACTAAACAAAGGTTTAATATTGTTTATTGCATTGTATATAACCAAGTAAGGATCTTTTCCCTCAACTTTGATTTTATTAAACAACTGCTTTGCTATACGGTTTGCCGCATACTTTTTACCATCTTTCATTAAACTAACTATAAATTTATTATAAAATAATTTATATTTATAATTATTATCTATTTTTTTTAAAGATTTAGTCACAATAATTATATTATTTTAATGTACTTTTAACAGTAAAAATAGCATTACTAGAACTTCGTGCTGTTTGCTGATAAATTTGTTGACGCTTTACACTCAAATCTTTTGGTTGAGCCGTTAAAATAATAGCACCTAGCATTGCAATTAATAAACCAACACCACACATAATAAAAAATGTGAAATAGTAAGTATACATTAATTGACCAATAACCTCAATATTTGTAATGTTATCTACATGATTAATCCAATTAACATAAGAAACGCTGTTAATAGAATCAAAAGAAGAAGTACTTAAAGAAGAATTTAATACGAAGGTAGTAAATATAGCAAATAGGAATAATACCCCAAAAACTATACCCATAGGGAAAAGGTGGATTAACTCTTTACCTGATTCAGGATATCGAATATTCAACATCATCAATACAAATAAAAATAACACAGCAACTGCTCCTACATATACCATTAAAAATAACATTGCTAAAAAATCAGTTTTTAAAAACAGTAATAAAATAACAACATTAACAAAAACTAAAATTAAAAATAACAATGAATTTATAGGATTTTTTGCACTGATAGTAATAATAGCAGAAACAAAAATAATACTTACTAAGAAAAAAAATAATAATTGAAAAAAGTCCATTAGAGTTATTTTTTAAAAAATTATATTAACGGAAGAGGGATTCGAACCCACGACATTTGGATTATGATTCCAACGCTCTAACCTACTGAGCTATTCCGTCTTAAATCGGAACGGAGAGATTTGAACTCCCGACCTGACCGTCCCAAACGGCCCGCTCTACCACTGAGCCACGCTCCGTTATTTATTATAGAAAAAGTTAACCCTACTTAATACAGAAGGATTTAAAATTTCTTTGTCAAGATTACCCGATTTTAAAAATACAAAACTTAAAGTACTATAATTAAACTCAAAAGATTCGTGGTTAATAAAACCAACCTTTGATGGTATTTTTAAATAGTTCTTTACTTTATCTGGGTTTAAAAGTTTTTTTGGTATAATAGAAACAAAATCACCTTCTTTTAAAACAGTTTTAGATATATTTATTTTAGTACCATTTAACGAAACCCCTATATAACGTATATAGAATCTTACATGGTCAATACTACTAAACAAACCAGTTTTTAATAAAACAGAATCTAAGCAAGAATTAGCTTTTAAAATAAAATTTTTTGACCTAGGACCAGACCTAGTTTTTTTATACATATTTTTAAATTTTTTTTCAGAAAAACCACAAAAATAACTTTTTAGTAACCGTTTTAATTGTAAATTAGTACTATAAAAAAACCGAAACCTTTTTATAAAGGGCTCTCTAAAAAAAGAAGAATCTTTCTCTAAATTTCTTTGGATAATAGACCATTTCCTTGACTTAAATTTATGTATTTTGTTATTTAAAGCTAAAGAATTCCATATAAACTTTTTAGACTGATAACATTTTTTATACTTTGGAATAGAACGTTTAGACATATTTTATTTTATAAATTTTTCAATAAGAAAACAAATTTTGCTTAATACCTTTTTATTTCTTAAACGTAAAGGCACAATATATGTTAATGTATTTTTTAAAACTACTTTAGGGTCAAAAATTATAACAGGGATACCTATATTAGTCGCCGATAAAATTAAAGACTTATGTAATTTAACATCAAAAACAATGATTAAATTAGGGCGTTTTGCTATATTTTTAATACCATCATAAACTTTAACATTTTTTATAAACTTCTTTTTTTTAGAAAAAGTATAATTTACATTAAAAGTATTTGAGATACTTTTTTTAACCTCGGAGAAATTCGTAATTAAAGAACCCAAACCCTTTTCATTAACAAAAAAGTGATCTGTATTTTTGGCAATACCTTTAATTTCAGAATTTAATTCTTTATATTTACTAGAAAAACCAGTAAAAAGAATTTTACCATTATTTTTAACCACCTTTTTAATCAAAAATAAATTAGATAAAAAAGGAACAATAATACTTTGATTTTTTTTAGTTTTTAACCCGTTTGGTGTATTTAACATAAATTTTTATTTAACCTGAACTTTTTTTAAAGTTATAACTTCTGTTGAGAAACGAATACCCTTACCTTTATATACTTCGGGTTTTTTAAAATTTCTTACCTTTGAAGCAAATAAGACTAATTTTTGTAAATCGTTACACAGTAAAAGAATTTCAGTTGGAGTGATTAACTTACAGCTAATATCATTCTCTAAAGGAACATCTACTGGATGATTATAACCTATTCGCATAGATAAAATATTATCACTTAAACTAAACCGATAACCAACACCCACTAAAGATAAACGAACATGAAATAAAGAAGAAACACCCACTAAGGCATTTTTAATTTTTGTAATAATAACTTTTATATTATTTACTAAAAATTTTTTATAATAAACGACTAAAAAGTTTTCTTTCGAAGTAACAAATTTTAACCCAGGTAATACAGGAATATCGATATTACTATATTTACCTTTGATATTTAAAGTATTATCTTTTAAAGAAAGAGACACATTTTTAGGAATTTGACCAATATTTAATTTTTCAATAATCATAATTAATTAATAATACAAAGAACTTCACCACCTACGTCCTGTTTTAAAGCTTCAATATGTGTTAAAATACCTTTATTAGTAGTTAAAAAAATATCAAAAGAACTTGAAGCATGTTGAGCTAATTCTTTTTTTGACATATAAACACGACACCCTGGTTTTGATATTAGTTTTATAGTTCTAATTACAGGAAATCCTGATTGAGTGTATTTTAATAAAACATTAAAATTAAACTCATCATTTTGTTCAATACCACGAATATACCCTTTTTTTAAAAGAGCTTTTGAAAAAGATAAAATCAATTTACTTTTTTTAGAAATAAACTTATCTTTTTTAACTTTTTGACTATTTCTTAATCTAGATGTAAAATCAGAAAATAAATTCATTTTTTTTTTTAACTATGTTTACTAAACCCAGGCAAAACGTTAAAAGAAGCTAACGACCTAAATTTATGCCGTGTTACTTTTAAAACCCTATAAACAGATTTAGAACGACCAGTCAAAACACAACGGTTATTAAACACATTTCTTGTATGTTTAATATAAGTTTTTGATTGGTTTAAAGTATTAATATTTTTTTTTAATTTTAGCGAAATTAAGGCTTTACGAATAATACTATGCTTTTCATACTTAGAAAACTTATTCCGCTTTTTTTTATCTTTAACAATTAAATATTTCATTCAATTATAATTTATACTTTTTCTTTAACCATAAGAATTTCTTATCGAAAGAATCTGTATTAACTTTTTTTTTTAACCATAAAGGATTATTTAAACAATCCTCTTTTATTGTTAATATGTTTTTATAATAAGAATTCTTTAAATTAAATAAAGAACCATCACTTAATATTATTTTTTTTTTCATTTTTATATAAATATAAATATAATCCTTTATTTATATGAGCCCATTATTAAAAATAATAATACAAAAAATTCATACAATAAAAAAAGTATTATAAATATAAATAATTGACTAAATATGTCCGGAGGTGAAATTAACCCTATAATAATAAGTAATATAAATAGAATAAACCTTCGGTATTGTAATAAAAAAGACGCATCTATTAAACCAAATATATATAATATGAACATTACTAAAGGCAATTGAAATAATACCCCCACATTCAATAAAACACTATATATAAAGACTAAATATTCACTAACCCGGCCTTGGTAAACTATATAAAAAATATCTTCAGTATAATTAATATTTTCAAACCCTAAAAAGAATTTAAAAAAAATAGGTAATAAATATATTAAAACCATATAATTAGAAAAAATGAAACCTATAATAAACAAGAAACTAAAAACCTTATAATAAAAATTTTCATAAAAATACAAACTGGGTTTAAAAAAAAGCCATACTTGTAAAAGAAACATAAAAAAGGTAATAAGAACAGAGAAATTTAACGCAAATTGTATATGAGAAAAAAATGATTCTGTAATAGTTGTGAATATTAAGGAATTATTCTTTATGGACAATATACTACTTATTAATAACTCTAATAGAATATCAGAATAACTATATAAGCATGTAAACGTGCTTGAAAAGGATAAAAGCACGTATAGTAACCTAAACTTTATTTCTTTAATATAAGTATAAAAAAACATAATTTATATGGGGCGAATAATGGGAGTCGAACCCACACTAGACAGAGTCACAGTCTGACGCTCTACCATTAAGCTATATCCGCCGATTTTTTAGCAGCTAATTTTAAGCAAGAAGTTAACCTTAATAAAGGGGTTAATTTAATAGTATTTAAAAATTTGTTGAATACACCTTTAATATCTTTATTTTTTGATAAAGATATAAAATCATAAAGATATACTTTTTTATCGTGTAGATAAACTAATACGTCTAATGAAGGGTATTCTACTTTTAATTTAGTTATAAAAGAGAAATCTTTAATATCACCATCGTAATAAATAAATAATACATTATTAGATAATTTATTAACTAAACCTTTATACGGAGTTTTTGACAAAACTTTCAATAAAAGATTTAAACGAACTAATTTTATACTTAAATTATAAACCTTTAATTCTTTACGTAAACTTTTCAAATCTAAAGATTTTAAATTTCGATAACTATAAATAAAAATACTTTTAGATTGTAAAAGCTTAAAAATGGTTTTGAAAATATACGTATTTTTTTTCATTAAATAATTAACATTGAGAGCGGAAGGATTCGAACCTACGTAGGAGTAATCCAACAGATTTACAGTCTATCGCTTTTAACCACTCAGCCACACTCTCTTAATAATACCAGTGAGGGGACTCGAACCCCTAATTTCTTATAGAAAAACAAGAGCCTAAATCTTGCGTGTTTACCAAAATTTCACCACACTGGCTCTTTTTGTGTTTCATAGGAGTCGAACCTATAGCCTTTGGAGCCGAAATCCAACGCTCTATCCAATTGAGCTAGAAACACGTAAAATGGAAGGAATAGGATTCGAACCTACGAGACCTATTGGTCGGGACTTAGCAGGTCCCCGCTTTAAACCGCTCAGCCACCCTTCCGAAAATTCTAATAAGAAGGATAAAAAAGAAAATACCCTTATATCCGAAGATATAAGGGCATTGTAAAACTAAAAAACTAAATTAAAAAGTAAATAAAATTAAAAATGCCATCATTAACGCGAATAAAGCCATTGCTTCACATAAAGCGAATCCTAAAATACAAATTTTAAATAATTCTTTTTGTAAAGAAGGGTTTCGAGATACACCTAAAATGTACGCACCGAATACAATACCAATTCCAGCTCCTGATCCTGCTAACCCTACGGTTGCAGCTCCTGCACCAATTAATTTTCCTGCTTGTAATACCATAATTTTTTATATAAGTATAATTAATAACTTCCTGTTTTTTGAGCCTTAATAAATAATAATAAAACCTATTGTAAAAAATTAATTTCCAGCCACAGGTTCCCCTACAACTACCTTGTTACGACTTCATTACAATCACAAATCTAATCCTAATAAGGTAACAAAAAACAAATATATAAGAAAGGTTTTTAAATAAAACCTTATATACTTATAAAAATATAAACGTTACCAAACTTTAAATAAAACTTACTTTCATAATGTGACGGGCGGTTTGTACTAAGCTCGTATTTTGTTTCACCGAAACGTGCTGATTTCCGATTACTAGCGATTCCATCTTCATGTAGGCGAGTTCCAGCCTAACAATCCGAACTTTAACAATTTTTAACGATTAGCTCAAATTTACATTTTTGCAACGCATTGTATATTGCTATTGTAGCACATGTGTAGCCCAGTTCATAAGGGCCATGATGACTTGTCGTGATCCTTTCCTTCCTCTAATTTTCATTAGCTGTATCTTTAAAGGGTTATTAGATATTAATCAAAATACCTAATAATAACTAAAGAGAAGGGTTTCGCTCGTTATAAAGGAGTTAACCAAAACATCTCACGACACGAGCTGACGACAGCCGTGCAACACCTGTTTTAAAAAAAATTATAAACTAAAATAATTTGTATATTTAAAATACAAGAACTGGTAAGATTTTGCGCGTATTATCGAATTAAACCACATGCTCCACCGCTGGTCCGAGCTTCCGTCAATTCCTTTGAGTTTTAATCTTGCGACCGTACTTCCCAGGCGGAGTGTTTAACGCGTTAGCTGTAGCACTGAAAATAAATCCAACACTTAACACTCATCGTTTACAGCTTTGGACTACCAGGGTCTCTAATCCTGTTTGCTACCCAAGCTTTCGTTTCTCAGCGTCAGTATTAAGCCAGATAATCGCCTTCGCCTCTGGCATTCCTTCTACTATCTAAACATTTTATCGTTACTGTAGAAATTCTATTATCCCCTCTTAAACTCTAGATAAACAGTATTAAAACTTTGCCCAAAGTTAAGCTTTGGAATTTTATTTTAACTTATTTATCCGCCTACAAACTCTTTACGCCCAGTTATGATGAATAACACTTGTCCCTTCTGTATTACCGCGGCTGCTGGCACAGAATTAGCCGGGACTATTCTATAACTAATCATAATTTTTATTATAAAAAGAGGTTTAAGACCAAAAAGCCGTCATCCCCCACGCGATATTGCTGGATCAGACTTTCGTCCATTGTCCAATATTCCTCACTGCTGCCTCTTGAAGAGTCTGGGCCGTGTCTCAGTCCCAGTGTGGCTGTACATCCACTAAAATCAGCTAAGCATCTTTGGCTTGGTAAACCATTACTTCACCAACTACCTAATACTATGTAAGCTTATCAATAAGCGGCATATAACCTTTATATATACAGTATTTATACTTGCCCTAAAGCAATTCGCATTTAAAATGCTATACTTATCCTGAACTTATCGGCAAATTCTTACACATTACTCACCCGTTCGCCATGCTTTAATTATTAAAAAAAAGCATTCAACTTGCATGTGTTAAGCATATCACTAGCGTTTATTCGGAGCCAGGATCAAACTCTTATTTTTATTTATCCTTAAGTTTAAGGATATTAGTTAATTATATAAATAATAAACTAAATGTTTTTCTAATTATAAAAATGAAAAATAGGTTAATAAATTACCAACTAACGGACTCGAACCGTTAACCTAATAAAGGAACAGATTTTAAGTCTATCGTGTATACCAATTCCACCAAGCTGGCTAAAAAAAATAAAACAAATAAGTTAAGATAAACTTAACTTACTTGCTTAAAATTTGTTAATTGAAAAATAATTAAAATTAAGAAAAGTACTAAGATACGTGGATCTATAAAATAATTAATATAAGGAGCAAAACCTAATAAAATAATTAAACCTACGGTACCAAAAAGCATTGCGAAAGTATAATGATAAATTAAACCCGTTTGCAGTTTATTTATAAATATATTTTTATTATACAATATACTTGAAATACCAAAAGGACCGAAAATTTCAATAATACCTCGATCTAGAGTTTTATATGTAACCTCATAACCTAGAAAAAGAGCATTTTGCGAAATAAACTCATTATTAACCTTATCTACAAACCATTTTCTATTTAAAAAAGTGTAAACATTAATAAATAAAGTGTTAGGTATAAAAGATTTTTTATCTTTAAAAACAATATCTGTGAAGAAATCTTTTTCTAAAGAACCGTAAACCCAATAAACAATAAAACCAATAAAAGCACCAGTAAAACTTAAAATAACAGGAATTAATTTTATCCATGTAGGCATAAACTCAGCTTCAAAAATTATTAAATTTTCTGGTAATTGAAAAATTGCATTGTTCCAAAAATCAGTACCTACACCGATGATCATATCTTTGGTAAGGAAACCTATAAAGATACTACCAAATAATAATAAAGATAAAGGGTATGCCATTATTGGTGGCATTTCATGAGCAGCATTAATAGAACTCTTATAAGCCTTCGTTCTACGTCCAAAAGTTAAAAAAATCAAACGCATAGAATAAAAGGCAGTAAAAAAGGCCGATACAGTACCTAACCAATGTGCAAAATGCCCACTAACAGTATACTTGGCATAAGCTAATTCTAAAATAGCATCTTTAGAATAGAACCCTGTTAAAAAAGGGAAACCCATTAATGAAAGAGAACCAATCATCATAAAGGCATAAGTTAATGGTAATAACTTAGTTAACCCACCCATTTTACGCATATCTTGCTCATCTGACATAGCATGAATAACTGAACCAGCAGTTAGAAATAATAAAGCTTTAAAAAAAGCATGGTTAGCTAGATGAAACGCACTAACAGCATAATTTGAGATACCACAAGCAAATACCATATAACCTAATTGACTACAGGTAGAATAAGCAATAACACGTTTTAAATCGTTTTGAGTTAAAGCTGTAGTTGCTGCAAAAAAAGCAGTCATAGCACCCATACAAGTAACAACGGTTAAAGCAGTAGCTGAATATTCAAATAAAGGAGAACATCTTACGATTAAGAAAACTCCTGCCGTTACCATAGTAGCGGCATGAATTAAAGCAGATACAGGAGTAGGACCTTCCATTGCGTCAGGTAACCAAGTATGTAAACCAATTTGAGCTGATTTACCTACGGATCCTACGAATAACAATAGACATAAAACAGTTATTACATCAAATTCTACGCCTAATAAATTTAAAGATAAGTATTCGGCATTAACAGAATCTATATAGCAAGGAACAACAGCAAATAATGTAGTATAATTTACTGTTTTAAATACAAAAAAAATACCAATAATACCTAATGCTAAACCAAAATCACCTACTCTATTTACAATAACAGCTTTAATAGCAGCTTTATTCGCTTGAATTCGACTATACCAAAAGTTAATTAATAAATAAGAACATAATCCAACACCTTCCCAACCTACAAACATTTGAATTAAATTATCTGCGGTTACTAAGATAAGCATAAAAAATGTAAATAAAGATAAATAAGACATAAAACGAGATAAATGAGGATCTTCCCCCATATACCCAACGGAATAAATATGAACAATAGAAGAAACACAAGTTACTACAACAAGCATAACTACAGTTAAACTATCAAACATAAAACCCCATGAAACATTAAACATCTCACAATCAATCCATGTAATAAGATCAATATAACAAGGACTTTTACACAAAGCAACCTCATAAAAAGCACAACAAGATAAAAGAAATGTACACACTAAACAAAAAATAGTAATATGGGCAGAACCATACATACCTATTTTTTTACCAAAAAAACCTGCAATAAGAGAACCTAGTAGAGGTAAGAATACTATTAACAAATACATATTATTAGACTAAAAAAAACAAAACGGGCAAAGTGGGATTCGAACCCACGGTATTATTCATACACTGATTTTCAAGACCAGCTCCTTAAACCGCTCAGACATCTGCCCTTAACTACGTCCTATAGGATTCGAACCTATGACATTTGGCTTAGAAGGCCACTACTCTATCCACCTGAGTTAAGGACGCTTGTTATTAAAAAATTATTTTCTTGGACGCTTTTTAGCACGACAACCGTTATGGGGCAAAAAACTAATATCTTGGATATAAGCTATAGATATTTTCAAAAGAGATAATTTTCTAATCAAAAAACGACGGTTTTTACCAAAACCTTTTAACTTAACACCTAATAAATTAAAACCATTTTTTTTTATTAGATTATTTATAGAAGATATTAGGTTAGTGGTAGGAAAAATACTAGATCTACTTGCTTTTTTATAACCTAAATTACCTAAAGAAATACTATGTAAAACATTTCCAATCTCATTGGAAAAAGTTACATGGGTATTTTTAGTACTAGCATTAATAAAAAGAAAAGAATCGATTTTTTTATACTTTTGTTTTTTAACAAAAGGTTTGTTTTCACCTACAGTTTTTGGCTCTAAAGATAATAAATTATTTAAATGAGAATTTACATCTTCAGAGGATAAACCTATTTTTTTTAAATTACGGTATTTATAAAGTAAATCAATTATTTTTAAATTATTCATTATAGTATTTGTTACCTAAGCAATTTTCTAACTGTACGGCTATTTGTTTTAGATCGTTGACCTCTAACAGGTAATTTATTTTTATGCCTATTACCCCTATAGCACGAAATTTTTTTTAAAAAATTGATATTATCAGAAACTTCTTTTTTTAATAATTTTTCAATTACTAAATTATTTTCAATATAATTAGTTAAATTTATTATATTGTTAGCAGAAAATGAAGAAAGAGGACTTTCAAAATTTAATCCTAAATAACTACAAATTAAAAATGATTTAGATTTTCCTATACCATATATTAACGACAAAGCTAAACCTAGCTTGTACTTTTTATTAAAACGTAGACCTGCAATATTTACCATTTAAAATTTGATTCAGGGCAGAAGGGATTCGAACCCTTAGCAAAGGTTTTGGAGACCTTTATTTTACCATTAAACTACAGCCCTATAAAATGCATTATGTCCAGGGGCGGATTTGAACCGCCGACCCAAGGATTTTCAGTCCTATGCTCTACCGCTGAGCTACCTAAACATATAAACTAAACACAATATTTTGAACTAAAATATACAAAATATTCGGTTGTATGAACATAAACACTATAGTTAAAAAACTTATAGATAATACAATTGATTTTAAATAATCTAATGATTGAGTATAAACAAAAGAATTAGATGATTTTTCAAAAAACATAATTTTAACAAATTTTACATAATAAAATGCACTAAATAAGGTTAAAGCAATACAAAGCACGGCAACCATATAAAAAGAAGATTCTATTAATGAATAAAACACGAAAAATTTAGCATAAAACCCTGCTAATGGAGGAATACCCGCCATAGAAAAAAGGTTAATTAATATAATAAAAGCTAAAAAATTATGGTTTTGAGAAAGTCCTTGTAAATCTGTAATGTATACGATACGTTTACCTTGGATTTCTAAAGATAAAACAACAGCCCATATATTAACAGACATTAACACATACAGCACTAAAAAAAATAACACACTTTGTGCACCTTCTAAAGTCCCAGTAGATAATGCTAATAAGACGTAACCCATTTGTGAAATTGAACTAAAAGCTAAAAATCTTTTAATTTTCTTTTGGTATAAAGCAGAAAAAGTACCTACAACAACAGATAATAAACCACAATATAACATAAGATTTTGCCAAGTACTTATTAAATCATAGAAAACAAAAAAAAAGAGTTTTACTAAAATAGCACCAATACCTAATTTAGGTACAATAGCAAATAATGCTGTAACAGATGTTGGCGCACCTTCATAAACATCAGGAGACCACATATGAAACGGTACTACAGCTAATTTAAAAAGAAAACCTATGGCTAAAAAAAGAATACCTAAAACTAACCTATTATTATACTCAATAAAAGATAAATAACCAATGTTTACATCAGAAATATCAATTAATAATTTGGCTAAAATTTCAAAATTAGTTGTACCCGTAAATCCGTATATTAACGAAATACCGAATAGAATTAATCCTGAAGAAAAAGCACCTAGTATAAAATATTTTAAACCAGCTTCCGTAGAGAAAGCTGAACTTTTTTTATAACCAGCTAGAATATAAAATGCTAAACTTTGAATCTCAATAGCTAAATAAATAGATATTAAATCATTCGCAGAAATAAAACACATCATACCAAACAAAGATAATAAAAGTAAAACATTATATTCATAAGTCGTAATACCCTCTTTTTTTAAGTAATTAAAAGAAATTGAAATTGTACAGAAAGTTGCTAATAATAAAATAAATTTTATTGTTGAAGTATAAAAATTACAAATAAAAAGATCATTAAAAATAACACCCTCTTCAATAGGGTTGTTTAGAATTAATATCATAGAAAAAAAAAGTGATAATAGTATTAAATAATTAAATTCCCGTACAAGTACAGGATAATCATACTTTTTCATACTACAAAAAAAAGACCCAAACATTAGTAAAAATAATCCAACAAATAAAATATATAATTCAGGCAAGACTAATTTAAAGTGATTTACAAAAAATTCATAAAAATTCATGATTAGTGATTAATAGTTTTATTTTAATAATAAATTTCAAGAATATGTAATTTATTTAAAATAACGTCAGGAAATACCCCTAAAAAAATTGTTAAAAATATAAGAGGAACAAAAACCATAAATTCCCTATAATTAACATCGTAAAATTGTTTAATATACTGCACTTTTAGATTACCGTAAGCAATTCTATTAAATAACCATAATGAATATACGGCACTTAAAACAACACTTGTAGCAGATAATATTGTAATAAATAAATTATCTTGGAAAATACCTGTTAAGATAAGAAATTCACCAATAAAATTACATGTACCAGGTAACGCTGCATTTGCAAACATAAACAATAAGAAAATAGTAATAAATAAAGGCATTGTATGCACTAAACCACTATAATACTTAATTAAACGAGTATGATGACGATCATAAACAACACCTACACACAAGAATAAAGCACTTGAAACAATACCATGACTTATCATCTGAAATATACTTCCCTCTACTCCTTGAATATTTAAACTAAAAAGACCTAATAAGATCATATTCATATGGGCAACAGAAGCATAAGCAATCACACGTTTTAAATCAGTTTGACGAATTGCAGTTAATGATGTGTAAACGACACCAATAGTAGCTAAAGTGTATAAAAAGGGTGTAAAATATAAAGTAGCTTGTGGAAATAATGGGATAGAAAATCTTATGAATCCATAAGTACCTAACTTTAATAATATACCAGCTAAAACAACTGATCCTGTCGTAGGAGCTTCCACATGAGCTTCTGGTAACCAAATATGAAATGGAACCATTGGAACTTTAGATGCAAAAGAGATAAAAAAGGCTAACCAAAGCACTTTTTGTCTAAAAGGACTAAATTCATGTAAAAGTAATACTTGGTAATCCGTTGTACCTACCTCTGCATATATTGCCATAATAGAAAGTAATAATAAAATAGATCCACCTAAAGTATAAAAGAAGAACATATAAGAAGCTCTAATTTTACGTGTACGCGAACCCCAAACCCCGATTAATAAGAACATAGGTATAAGAATACTTTCAAAAAAAACATAGAATAAAAGTAAATCTAAAACACTAAATACAATTAATAAAAGAGATTCCATTACTAAAAATAGTATCATATACTCTTTTAAATAAATACTAACACTTTTCCAACTATTTAAAATACATAAAGGAAAAATAAATGTTGTTAGAATAATAAAAAGAAGAGAAATACTATCTATACCTAAAAAGACATTAATATTAAAAGAGGAGAACCATAAAAATGAGCTAATAAACTGAAAATTAGACACTCCATAGTCAAAAAATAACCAGATTAATATAGAAATAATAAATGTAAATAAACTCGTATATAAAGCAATCATACGAATCCAATAAACATTATTACTTGGCGTGAATAATAAAATGAAAGAACCTAATATAGGTGTAATAATTAATAATTCGAGCATTTTTTATAAATTAAATAAAATGAGACCCTAAAGAAATAAATTTTAATTTCTTTTTTTGCTTCAACTTCTTAGGTAAAATACCAAAGATACGAGTCCCTAATATTTTTTTAGTTTTTGTTAATAAAATAACAGAATTAGTTGAAAATTTGATACTAGAACCTTCAAAATTATGCGACTCTTTTTTAGTACGTAAAATTAAAGCTAAACAGACTTCTCCTTTAGCAACTTTTTTGTTACCTTTAGACCGTAATTGACGAACTGAAACAAGGATAAAATCCCCTAATTTAGCATGCGTATATTTTGAACTACCTAATACTTTAATACAACTAACTTCTTTTGCCCCAGAATTATCGCTAACTGATAAATTCGTTTTTGTTTGTATCATTTTTGATAAATAAAGGAATTTGTAAAAACGAAAATAAAGTTTTACATTCTAAAAGACTTGTGCAATTGGTAAAAAAGATTATATCTAATGTACCTAATGAATTAAATTTTTCATATTCTTCCCCTAAATCAAAAAAAGAAGTAGGCTCATGAATTGTAAAACAATATGCACCTATATCCTGTTTAAACCCAAACGAAAAACCTTTAAAAAATTTTAACGAGGGTAGATCAATACTGATAAACCTGTTTAAAAAATTATAAAGTACAGAACCTTTTAATTCAGTAACACAAAGAACGAAATTCTTTTTTGTATAAGATTTAGTAGATAGATCTTTTACAAGGAAGGGTGTACTCCCATCACAAATTAATTTTAATGCTTGTAACGAAGATAAAACCCGTTTATTATAAAAAGGTTTATTCATTCCAACCTTAAAAATTAATTTTATTTTGAATATTTTTGGTATTTGATAATAGTTTTTGTAATTAAACTTATTAATTAAACCAGATATTATTACATTATTATATAACTCACCAAATCTTTCCATAATAATATTTTTAATTTTTCATTAAAGCGAAAAAAGTTAAAATACTTTTTCGAACCTTAAAAAAAGAAATAAGAATAGCTAAACCAATAGCAGATTCACTAGCACCTATTGTCAAAAAAAATAAAGAAAATAATTCACCTAAAATATCGTCAAGGAAATATGAATAAATTATAAAATTGAAATTAACACTTAAAACCATTAATTCAATAGAAATAAAAATTATTATTATATTTGTACGGTTTAAAACTATACCTAAAAACGAAATAAATAATAGGATAATAGCAACCATTAAAAATTGAAATTGAGATATCATTGAATAAATTATAATTAGTTACTATAAAAATACAGTGTTTGGTAAACTATCAAAAGCTATTAAAATACCTGAAATAAAAATAACCCAACCTAATGTTAAAGGAATGAAAACTTTCCAACCAATTTGCATTAATTGATCATACCTAAACCTAGGAAGAACTGCACGAATAATAACAAAAATACAAGCTAAAAACGCTACTTTTAAACCAAACCAAACAGGTCCTGGTATAAAAGATAAAATAGATAGAACGGGTAACCAACCTCCTAAGAAAAGAGTAACAATAAGACTACTTATAAGTAGAATATTTGCGTATTCCCCTAAAAAAAATAAAGCAAAACCCATTGCAGAGTATTCAACATTATAACCAGAAACTAATTCAGCTTCGGCTTCAGGTAAATCAAAAGGATGTCTATTTGTTTCTGCTAAAGCAGAAATGAAAAATAAAATAAACATTGGAAATAAAGGTAAAATAAAAAAGGCTCTTTCTTGTGCATAAACTACACTAGATAAGTTTAAACTTCCCGCACATATAAAAACTGAAATGATAGCAAAACCAATAGCTACTTCATAAGAAATCATTTGCGCAGCAGACCGTAAACCACCTAAAAAAGCATATTTTGAATTACTCGACCATCCTGCCATAATAATGGTATATACACCTAGAGAAGATACCGCTAAAAAATATAAAATACCTATATCTAAATTAGCAAGAACTGCACCCGAACCAAAAGGCATAACAACCCAACCCATAAGACCTATAATAAAAGTAAAAATGGGAGAAAGAATAAAAATAGTAGAATTTGCATTATTTGGAATAACAGATTCTTTAATTAATAGTTTTAAACCATCGGCAACCGCTTGTAAAAGACCAAACCAACCCACAACGTTAGGACCCTTTCGTCGTTGAATACTTGCCATAATTTTACGCTCAATTAAAGTAAAATAAGCTACTGCCACTAATAATAAAACTATTAGTATTAAACTTTTTAATATAGAAGATATTGTTATAATTAAAAGATCATTAAACATATTAAATATAATTAGTTAAGATTCTATTTTTAGAACATTTTAACATTACCTTAGAAGATTTGGTGATATTATCGGTTCTATAAAAATCTTCAATTTTATTATTAAGATTAATATTCTCAAGAATAAATTTACCCTTAGAATCTAAATTATCTAAGGAAATACTTACATCTTTTAGTAAAGATTTATTTGTAAAAGATAATTCTTCTTTAAAAGAAGAATGTAACTCTTTAGAATTAACAAAACCTAAATCTAAACTACAAACTTCAGCTAATGCACGAATAATTTTCCAATCTTCACGAGATTTTTTAGGACCACTAACAACAAAATTTGCTGATTGAACTAAACCTTCAATATTACAATAATTAGAATTTTTTTCTAAAAACATCGTAGAAGGTAAGATAACATCTGCATATTTTGCGCCTTTATCACCATGATGACCTACATAAATTATAAAAGAATCTTTATAATTACTAAAATCAATATTATCAGAGTTTAATAAAAATAAAACATCTAAATCTTTCATAGCATTTGGGTTATAAGCAACCGCTCCTAACTCACTACCGTTAACTTCACCAGTCGAAGAAGATAAGGCATTGTATACACTATTAAAAGAAAAATTTATATTTGAATTAGATAAAATATCTAATAAAGAATTTATTGAAGAATCTCCACTAGAGATAACAATGGGGCTCTTAGCACCTAATAATTCTTGACAAAAAGAATTACGACCTTCAACTAAATCAACAAATGTTT
>Ga0209119_1000630_pt1 | contig 36129 bp, 28 predicted proteins | sample COG_03_FD_184747 | JGI IMG/M metagenome (GOLD analysis project Ga0209119, IMG submission 184747) | Pelagic Microbial community sample from North Sea - COGITO 998_met_03 (SPAdes) (version 2) | ecosystem: Environmental > Aquatic > Marine > Neritic zone/Coastal water | place: Helgoland, sampling...
CCCCAAGTCTCTGCACACACTTTCGTGATAGCCGCGGTCAGGGTGGTCTTACCATGGTCAACGTGACCAATCGTGCCGACATTTAAGTGCGGCTTATTACGCTCGAACTTCTCTTTACCCATTTTTCGCTAAATCTCCGTAATCCGCGCCAGAACCGAAATGCTTGTGAGCCTTATTCGTCGTCCTGCCAAAGTCATTTTTCAAACTTATTTAAAGTCTTAATTGAAAGCCGTGCTGGCCAATCGAAAAAGCCCTAAAACCTGTACTCGTCAAATCCAACCATTTACAACCACTTACACAACATCTGGTCTGGAGCTCATAACCGGATTCGAACCGGTGACCTCTTCCTTACCAAGGAAGTGCTCTACCGACTGAGCTATATGAGCGTATCACTTCCCACACGTCCTTAACTCCTGTCGCACCTGTTCCGGTAACTTTTCGTCACCACAACCCTTTTCGCAACCCTTCGTTCTACTACCCTTCGGCAGCGATTGGAGCGGGTAGCGAGGCTCGAACTCGCGTCATCAGCTTGGAAGGCTGAGGTTCTACCACTGAACTATACCCGCACTTCGCATACTAAAATTGTCGCTATTGCATGTCTCTCTTGAACAAAAACTAGACTCCACTTTGGTGGAGGGGGGTGGATTCGAACCACCGAAGCTCGCGCGTCAGATTTACAGTCTGATCCCTTTGGCCACTCAGGAACCCCTCCCAAAAGAGGCGCTAGATTCTGACTTCGAGTCTATGCAATGTCAAACAAAATTTAATAATAAGCAGCCGTCCCTTGCAAAACTGACTTTGCAAGCTTCAGCGCGTGTAAGCTTTTTCCTTCCACTGTCATATCAGGCTTGTTGCCTATGGTGCCGCCACCAAGAGTCGAACTCGGGACCTACTGATTACAAATCAGTTGCTCTACCAGCTGAGCTATAGCGGCATTGGCTTTTCATGGCCAGGTCAGACAGGGTGCGGATATTATGCGAAGATGGCCCGTGGATCAAACATCTATGAAGTTATTTTCAGTACAAACCTGCATTTTTTGCTGAATTGCAGGAAAATCAGCCATAATCGATGCCCAAAGACCCGAATCAACCACCAACTCTCCGGTGGATCGCGGCGCAAAAACCCAATACTCACGATCGATTTGCGGAATTTCCCGGATTAAAGTCTCATAACCTTCATCAACGAAGGCAGCCTGTGCGAGCTCTGCCGCAGTTCGTGCAGAAAACAAACCCAGCGATATACCCAGCGCGTCAGGTCCCTGCGTAATGACATAGCTATCTATCTCGCTGGACTTCAAGACTCGAAGCTTCCGGAACGCGTCCTGCAATGTTTTCGCAGGCGGGATCAAAACCCGGTAGTCATTCTCGCCAGAGGGCCTATCGACAGCCCGCAAGACCACGTCAAACGCCTGAGCCTTAAGTGTTTCAACCAAATTCTGACCCGCAAACAGGTCAGTCAGGGGTCCAAGCGCAGGACACTGAACGTTATCGCTGGCCTCACCATAGATCGGGTTGTTGACGACCTGATTGAGCTGCCGAGCCCGCTCGAGCCCATTTGCTATCTCTGTTGTCAGGACAAGAGTGCCAACCCCGCTCGGCATAGGCTGCACCGCTGGGATCGCAGCTACGCTCGCAGGCGTCACCGGCGAATATACAACATAGGCCAAATAGGCAAAATTCAGGATGAGCAGGGAGAAAAAGATATTACGCATTGACTGAGTTCGCTAACCGCAAACTGACTTCGCCAGCATTGAATGATTGAAGACCATCTTTTGTCAGCAACAGCAACTGACCGCTGGCATCGATACCATGATCAACGCCATGAATAACCTGCTCGCCAAGCCGAACTTCAACCGCCTGATCGCGATACTGATTATATTGCGGCCATGCGGCGCTATAGGGTTCAAAACCGCTGGCTTCGAACGCCTGCAGCGTTGGTACCAGATGATTCAGCAGGACCGAGACGATTTCGTTACGAGACGATCTCACCGGTTCCGGCACCACGCTCCAGGGCTGATCAATGGACCTCGCGTCCACAGCGCTTAACGCCAGATTGATACCGATGCCCAGGACGACATTGACGACATCTCTGGCAGGCACGACCTCAACTAAGATGCCAGCAAGTTTTCCGCGGCCCAGGATCACATCGTTCGGCCACTTCAAGCCGACATCAGTCACACCTAGCGCCCGCAGACTATCGACAACGGCCATGCCCGCCACCAAACTCAAGCCGCCGAGCGCCGCCACAGGCGTCCGGAATTGCCAGCCAATGCTCATATATATGTTTTTACCAAAGGGGCTGACCCACTGCCTCCCGCGCCGCCCCTTGCCCGCTAGCTGTTGCTCAGCCAGGCTGACAGCACCGTGGAAGCCAGAAGCGCCCGCGCGCTGGAGCAAATCGTTATTCGTCGAGTCTATCGTCCAATGAACATCAAACACATCGAGGACTTGACGCACGGGATCCTGCAACGCGCTCAAGATGCGAGTCTTATCAAACAATTGTAGCGACGCCGAGAGCGCCAGCCCCTGAAGGCTCGAGTCAGCTTGATCCACTATCTGCCCTTGAATTGCCTCCTCAGCGCCCTTCTCAACAGCTTTATCGACAACAGGAATGCCGAGCTTGGCGAGCTCGGCGAGTAACGCCGGGCTCGAGACCACTGTTTCTCCAGACGCAAGGCAACGAATTTGGCTGACCAAAATTTGTTGCTGCGCTAGCAAGGAGTCACTTGACACAATAGGCATTCTGCACATTTTTTTGGCGAGTGGGCTTCGAAGTCTGAATTGTGGCACACAGCGATGCCGCAAGGAACTCTCGGGGGCGAACTAATCAGACTACAAGAAGCCAGGACAGCGAGAGAAAAAGACAGGGTCGTCGCTAAGAGGGTCGTCGGCAAATAGTGACCGACATCGTGCACGCTTCTTGTTGACGAGAACGGCACGGCCTCCTAATCGCAAGCCAGGCGTTCTGCGCCTCGCAGGGATACAAAATTTGGTGGAGCCAGACGGGATCGAACCGTCGACCTCCTGCGTGCAAGGCAGGCGCTCTCCCAGCTGAGCTATGGCCCCAGATAAACTGGATAAAACTACGCAGGGATTGTCCGCTAAAGCGCTTGATCACGCAAGGCTTACCCTACTTCCTGACGACCGTCTTGCTTGGCACATCAGGACTTCCATCAGACCTTCGCGATTGCTTGCACCAAAAATCTGGCCAACCTCGAAACTCTGGTGGGTCTGGGTGGATTCGAACCACCGACCTCACCCTTATCAGGGGTGCGCTCTAACCAACTGAGCTACAGACCCAACTACAAACTTTTACTCAACGCCAAACCCAATAGCTCAGCAACTGCCGCTCGACTTATCACGTAACTCTCTGACAAGACACTTCCTCTTCGCCTTCGAGCAAGGCGAGGTCGCGTATTATACGCACGCTCGGATCATTTACAACATCAAGTCATCACAATCATGTGATGACTTTTTTTGCCCTTCTGAATGATGTAGTAGCGCTGGTACAAAGCCGTGGCGCGGGTCAGCTGCATGGACTCATCAATAACCTTCTCACCGTTGACCGACACTGCATTTGATTGAACCAGTTTGCGCGCCTGCCCCAACGTCACTTCACCCCGCGGCGTGACCGCCAGCCCAGACTCCACCAGCGCATCCGACAGCCCTATCGCCTCACCGTCCACTTGAGTGACCGGTAAACCGTCCTGTGCTAACTGCTGCAAATCGGCCTCGGCCAGGGCCGTTAGCGTGTTTCTAAAGAGCGCCTCGGTGATACGCAAGGCAGCCGCCAGTCCGGCCTCACCGTGCACCAGTCGAGTCACGGCCTCAGCCAGCGCCTTATGCGCCTCCTGCAGGCCCGGATCCTGACCATGGACAGCGGCCAGTCGACTCAGTTCTTCCTCAGGCAGGAACGTGAAAATCTTCAGATAATGAATGACGTCAGCATCAGCACAATTGCGCCAGAACTGATAAAAACTGTAGGGCGAGGTCTTCTGTTGATCTAACCAGACAGCATTACCCATGCTCTTGCCGAACTTGGTGCCATCAGAATTCGTGATCAATGGGTAGGTTATCCCGTGTGCATGGCGACCATTCATGCGCCGTATAAGATCCATGCCACTGGTAATATTACCCCACTGGTCACTGCCTCCCATTTGGATGGTGCAGTCATAGCGCTGATTGAGGATCACAAAATCATAGGACTGCAGGATCATATAGCTAAACTCCGTATAGCTAATGCCCTGCGATTCATCTTCGAGGCGCCGCCTAACTGTTTCCTTCTGAATCATGGCGTTAACACTGAAGTGCTTGCCGATATCCCGTAAAAAATCAATGACCGTCAGCTGCTCAGTCCATTCAGCATTATCCACGACGATCGCCGATGTGGAACCACAATCAAAATCCAGAAACGCGCTGGCTTGCTGCCTGATTTTCACGACAAAGTCTCGAACCACATCCGCCGACTTCAACTCTCGCTCACTGCTTCGACCACCTGGGTCACCGATCATGCCAGTTGCGCCACCCACGAGCAGAATGGGTTTATGACCTGCCAACTGAAATCGGCGCAGGGCCAGCAAAGGTACCAGATTGCCGATATGTAAGCTGTCTGCCGTAGGATCGAAACCACAATACACGGTCCGCGATTCAGCCTGCAGATGAGCCACCAAATCCTCTTCGCTGCTGACCTGGGCGATCAAGCCGAGCGAGCGTAAATTACCTAAAAGATCTTGCTGAATACCCATGTGTCGCGTCTCATATGTGTTCATTGGCCTTAGTGTCACAGGGATCGGGGCAGCCTTGTCGAAGCGACTGCCCTGCCAGCATAGTCATCGACCGGCGAAGGCGCAAAAATACAGGAAATTCAGATAATTTCAAGATAAATGAACATCAAAGCAGGCTTAAAGTGAGCGATACTTGCCGCTGAAAGGGTTTTAATTTTTCTCTATTTTTTATATAGTTACTGGCGATTTATCACAGACCACAATAATTACTGACGACCCCCTACCATGTCTATGGAAGCTTACCCCAAGACTCACTTGAAAATCGCCCTTGCTGTCGCTTGCTGCTTGCTGGTCGTCATCACTGCATTGCCTGCGAAGCAAGCACCCGAGATGTCTCGGGTGCCCGTGACTTTATCGATCCTGCCACAGGAGATCGAAACCAGTTTTGAGTCCGAGCTATCTAACAAATCAGTCAGTGCCGAGCTATTCGAGTCACTCACACCCTCTCAAACCCGCATTACGATCAAATCCGGGGACAGCCTATCGGCCATTTTCAACCGCGCGGGCATCTCAGCTGGAGAGCTACAACGGGTTATGGAACTCGGCAAGTCAGTGGCGGTATTAAAACGGATACTGCCTGGCAAAAGTCTATTGTTCGAGGTTAATCCATCTGGACAACTCAACGCTCTAAGTTACGAAGAGACGCCTCTGAAGCACTTGATCATTACCCGCAACGGTGAAAAGTTTCAGTCTTACTGGCAAGAAGCAGAAGCTGAGACATTGATCTCCTATGGATCGGCATCCATTACTCGCGATAACCCTTCTCTATACCAAGCTGGCAAGGCTGCGGGACTGTCTGACGCGCTCATCATGAAACTCAGTTATGTTTTTCAGTGGGATATCAGCTTTGCACTGGACCTTCGCCAAGGAGATTCTTTCACGCTATTGTTTGAAAATATCTATGTTGATGGCGAGAAAGTCAAAGAAGGTGAAATACTGGCCGCGCAGTTCAACAACATGGGCAAAGTCTATACCGCCGTGAGATACGCCGACAGCCAAGGCCGTGAAAACTATTTTGCACCGGATGGAAGTAGTCTGCGCAAAGCTTTCTTGAGAGACCCGGTGCATTTTTCCCACGTTAGCTCAAGCTTCAACCTGAAGCGCCTACACCCTATTCACAAACGCGTGATGCCTCATCGTGGAACCGATTATGCCGCCAACAAGGGCACCCCCGTATTGGCTGCCGGTGACGGCAAAGTGAGTGGCGCTCGTCAAAATAACGCCTCGGGCCGCTACGTAGTGATTCAGCACGGGGAGCAATACACCACAAAATATCTACATCTGTCGGCGTTTGCCAAGGGCATTCGCGCCGGCAGTTCAGTGAAGCAGGGGCAAGTCATCGGCTACGTTGGCGCCACGGGCTGGGCAACTGCAGCGCATCTACACTATGAGTTTTTGGTCAATGGCGTTCACAGAAATCCAAAAACAGTGAAATTGCCGCACGCTCAACCTATCCCTAAGGTTGAGCTTGATCGCTTTTTACTGTCGACCCAAAGTCTGCTGGCAAGGTTGGATTCGGTCGCGGGGACCACCAATTTAGCCCTGTTAGACACCCCTGATCGCTCACGCTAGTCGCGCTTGACACGGCCTTTGAGCGGGCCTTGAGCAGAAAATGGCTAGTTGCTTTGGCCCTTCACCTAAATCGAGAAAGAATTACCACAACCACAGGTCGAGCTGGCATTCGGATTCGTCACGACAAATCTCGAACCCTGCAAATCCTCTTTGAAATCAACTTGCGCTCCAGCTAGATATTGGAAGCTCAATGCATCCACAACCAGTGTCACGCCAGCGTTCTCGATAACAGTGTCGTCATCCTCAACGTCCTCATCGAACGTGAAACCATACTCGAAGCCAGAACAACCGCCACCAGTGACAAATACCCGAAGTTTTAATGTCGGGTTCTCTTCTTCCGTGATCAGGTTTTTGACCTTATGGGCCGCCGAGTCCGTAAACTTCAGGCCTGTTGGGGTATAGGTTGATACTTCACTCATAGGCTTTCTATAGCATCCATGGCCCGCCAATCAAGCGGCCAACAATGAAAAAAATGGCTGACTCAGCAGCCTAGGTTCGCAGCCCACCCGCAATTGGCGGAGTGGGTATTGAAGGCTTTAGTGTACTCGATTTCCCCGAAGTTCCACGTTGCTGCTGAACAATTTGACCTGCCGCACTTGAATTATCCTGCGCAGTACGGTTCTTCAAAGCCGTGTCTTCGGAGTCTAGGTGCAAGAGGCTACCGTCAATCCGACTGCCCTCTACCATTTCAACAAGATTATAAAAGACATTGCCCTTGATCTGCGCATTGGCCGAGAGCTCCACATGTTTGTCCGAACGTATATCACCGAAGACCTCGCCATTGACGACAACGTTTGGCACTGTGATATCTCCCCGAACGGTACCTTTTTCACTCACCGTAACTTGCGCTTTGGAGCCAGCCTCGGCATAAATATTACCCTTAACGCACCCATTGATCAGTAGCTGATCTTTAAAGTGAAGATCACCGATAAGCTCGCAGTTCTCGGCGATCAATGTAATTCCGGCTTCCGTCGTCTTTTTACCAAACATGCACAATCCTCTTTACAGTCGCCACTCGAATGTTTTATCCAAGCCCCTCACCTTCTGATCAGACGGAAGCACCACCACTATCATCTGCTCAGGAATAAAACCATCAGGCAAGATAACATCGCCTGCTATTTTCTGGAAATATCGAAACCGAAACTTGATCTGACTCAATTTACTCTCACTCACCTCACTTAATTGATAGTTTTTCTTATTACCATCCAGCATGCCCACAACAGCTATTTTAACCGTTCCAATCACATACTCGTGCTTCTCAACGATCTGAGTGAGGTGCATACTGTAATGAAAGCGATCCGGCACTTCTGTCGCAGAAATAGCGAATTGTTCAATACGCAGCCCGGTCGAATCCGCGTTCGGCACCATCACGCCTTTATAGAATCGGATTTCCTCATTAAGCTCAGCAATCTGGCTTTGCAAGGCCTCTACGGATTGTCGAACCTCTTCATTCGCCAGCACGTCGACTTCACCGCCCAGCTTCACATCCGCGAGCTCTTGACGGGTCTGCGCTAATACTTTTTCAGTCCGCGCCAATGAGATTAACAGAGCATCTCGCTCCGCTAGCACGCCACGCTTGGCTGCCAGGCCCTCATCCAGACCATGCAGATACGTCAACCCGCATAATGCTGCCACTGTCGCTAGCCCGAAGCAAAATATCCAGACTCGCATCCACGGCCTATGGGGCACCACGACCATTTGATGCTGCTTGCTGCCCTTGACTTTACCCATAGCCTACCGCGCTTATCCTCTAATCACAGGCTCAGCTTAGCAGATATTTCGACCAATCGTATGGGGTCCTTGATATAAGAGCGGCTGAACCACTAACTCGAGGTGCCAGCCGACAACTTGAGCCCGATCCATGTCGAGAGGGACCGCTGCCCCTCCTCAAAGATCACAGTCACCCCACGGGAGCCGTGGCTTTGAGGCAGATCGGAACAAACGTCAGCCAAATAATTCAAGGTTTAGACTTCGTCAACATCAATCCGCGGGAGGCACCATCAGCACGATCGCGACGATCGGGTTTGAATAGTCTGCGCAGGAGTGGTTGAATTCGCACCTCGTTCATTGCAGTGTCTTAGATCATGAGTCGTTCAGCATCACTTTTTAAAGCAGCCAAGCAAGTCCTCCCCGGTGGCGTCAACTCCCCAGTCCGCGCTTTTCAGCGAGTCGGCGGCAATCCGGTCTTTTTTAAGCAAAGCCGCGGCGCCTATTTGGTCGACGAAGACGATCGACAATACATCGATTACATCGGCTCCTGGGGACCCATGATTGTCGGTCATTGCCACCCTGCTGTGATCGCGAAGGTCCATCAGGCTCTCGATAATGGCTTGAGCTTTGGCGCGCCCACAGAGATCGAGACGTTGATGGCCCAAAAGGTCAACGCCATTATGCCCCATATGGAAATGCTCCGGATGGTCAGCTCGGGCACCGAAGCAACCATGAGCGCCATTCGCCTGGCCCGAGGATTTACCGGCCGCGATAAGATCGTGAAATTTGAGGGTTGCTACCACGGTCACAGCGATTCTTTGCTGGTGAAGGCCGGATCTGGCGCGCTAACCATGGGCGAACCAGACTCACTGGGCGTTCCCGCCAGTCTCGCACAGCATACAATCACACTTGAGTACAACAACATCAGCGAGGTGGAAGAATTATTCGCCCGCTCCGGCCAAGAAATCGCCGCTATCATTGTCGAACCGGTTGCCGGCAATATGGGCCTCGTGCCACCCATTCCCGGCTTTCTTGAAGCCCTCAGGGCTCAATGCGACATCTCTGGCGCGATCTTGATCTTTGACGAGGTGATGACAGGTTTTCGCGTGGCGCTGGGTGGCGCTCAAGCACTCTATGGTATCCGTCCAGATTTGACGACTCTCGGCAAAATCATCGGTGGCGGCATGCCCGTCGGCGCCTTTGGCGGACGCAAAGACATCATGAGCATGCTCGCCCCATTAGGCGGCGTCTACCAAGCCGGTACTTTGTCAGGCAACCCGATCGCTATGACCGCAGGACTCGCGACACTGGAAATCATCGAGACACCCGGATTCCATGCCGACCTGACGCAAAAAACCCTGGATTTGACCCAGGGCCTGCAAGCCGCCGCAGATGCCGCAGGCATCAATTTCACCACCAATCAGGTCGGCGGCATGTTTGGCTTTTTCTTTACCAATACCGAGGTCCGATACTTCAACCAAGTCATGGATACTGATACGCAACGATTCAACCTATTTTTCAATAGCATGCTGGCGCAGGGTATTAATTTGGCACCTTCACCCTTTGAGTCCGGGTTCGTCTCGGCGGCACACTCTGATGCCGATATCGCAACCACGATTCAAGCCGCAGAGACTGTTTTCAAAACACTTTAAACAGCACTTTGGATAAGCATTTTATAACTAACACCCTGTAACCCAAGAGAAATTGAGGCACTAATGGTAAATTTTGACGTATATGGCGTGGGTAACGCTTTGGTAGATACTGAGTATGAAGTCGACGAGGCGTTCATCAACATCGCAAAACTGCAAAAAGGTGTTATGACGCTGGTGGAAGCAGATGATCGAGAAAAACTGATTCACCTGCTTGAGCAGGAACACGAGCACCGCGTTGTCAAGCAAGCCGGCGGCGGCTCAGCAGCCAACACCATCGTTGCTATCGCGCAATTCGGCGGCACTTCGTTCTATAGCTGCAAGGTCGCCAATGACGACACAGGCGACTTTTTTATGCGCGACCTTAAGGCAGCTGGCGTTGAGACCAACCTGGATGCGGGCCGCGAGCCCGGTATTACCGGCAAGTGTATTTCTCTCGTGACGCCCGACGCAGAGCGCACCATGACCACTCATCTGGGCATCACTGCCACATTAGGCGTCAACGAACTCGACCACGATGCTTTACGGCGATCTAATTATTTATATATCGAAGGCTATCTGGTTACCTCGCCGAGCGCGATGGCAGCTGCTAAGGAAGCCCAAGCGATTGCCCGCGCTGCTGGCGTCAAGGTCTCAATGACACTCTCAGATCCAGCCATGGTCGATAATTTTAAGCACGCTTTTGACGAACTTGCCGAAGGTGGCGTTGACCTGATTTTCTGCAATGAAGACGAAGCTAAACTCTGGACCGCCGCAACCTCTCGTGAAGATGCCATGAGCCGACTGAAGACCATTTGCCCGCGGGTCGCGATGACCTGCGGTAAAGATGGCGCGATGGTCTATGACGGCAAGTCGGTCAATCTAGTCCCCGGATTTCCAGCCCAAGCGGTGGACACTACCGGCGCCGGGGACATGTTTGCCGGTGCCTTCTTGTACGGCATCACCCATGGCATGAACTATCTTGAGGCTGCGAAAATCGCGAATAAGGCGGCGGCGTTACTGGTAGCCAATTTTGGCGCACGCATGGCCACCGCAGATGTTCGAGCACTGCTACGCTAGGGTCATTTATCGCTCGACCGATCAGAACAGACCCATCTGTCGATCAGTGATCTTTGATAGTGAAGTCGACTCAAGCGCCAGTATAGCGTCTGCAATAGGCGCTATCTGCTTGTCTACATAGAATTGATAGTCTATCGGGGCAGTCAGGTATTGCCGAGGCTCTGGACCATTAATCGTCATGATGTACTCAACCCAGCCGCCATGAGTCAATAGCCGTGAGAGGCCTCTGGCGGCCCGGATATCATCACTCAGTCGAGCCGCCTTGACGTGCGGCGGAACATTTTTGGTATAATCTTCAAGTCTGCGGCGTAACCTTCGACGCAACACCAGCTCTTCATCATGCTCTCCAGCATAAACCGACGCAACCGTGTCTCGAACAAAATCAATCACTGGTTGATCATGAAAGACCAGGCGATAAAGCTCCTGCTGGAACATCCTGGCTAAAGGGGTCCAATCGCTCCGCACTGTCTCCAGGCCCTTAAAGACCAAGGTTTCGGCGTCACCGGTCGTCACCAGTCCCGCATAGCGCTTTTTGCTGCCAGTCGTCGAGCCTCGAACGGTGGGCATCAGAAAGCGTGCGAAGTGAGTTTCGTACTCAACTTCGAGGCAGCTCACCGTGCCTGCTGACGACTCGATCTGCGCTTGCCACCAGCGGTTCAGTCTTGCCATCAAATCATGCCCCGTGGCATCTACGTTGCTGGTCTGGTCGGCGCCTCTGAGCCAGACAAATACTGAATCGGTGTCGCCGTAAATCACGGCATAACCCCAGTCCTCCAACAAGTCACGGGTAGTCTGTAAAATTTCATGACCGCGCAAGGTAATTGAACTCACCAGGCGTTGGTCAAAAAACCGACAGCCAGGTGTACCAAGAACACCGTAAAAAGAATTCATGATGATTTTGATGGCTTGGGACATGGCAGATTGGCCCGCCAACTTCGCCTCATCACGGGCCAGCCAGAGACTCTCAATAATCTCCGGCAAAATATAGTGATGACGAGAAAACATCGCGCCCTTGAAGCCAGCTATACCGTCATCTTCCAACTCGCCACAAACCATCGCCAACGGATCCACATGGAAGGTACGAATAATACTCGGGTACAAACTCTTGAAATCCAGGACGATGACATGCTCATAAAGCCCTGGCTTTGAATCCAAAACATAGCCACCGGGACTACCAGAATCAATCTGCTCACTGACCACTGGTCCGACATAGCCTTGACGATGAAGCCTCGGCAAATACAGAAAGTCGAAGGCCGCAACCGAACCACCGGGGCGATCCAAGTCGAGACCAGTCAAACGAGCCCGCTCGAGCGCAAACCGGATCAGGTCTGTCTTGGCAAAGATCTCCTCTACCAGCACACAGTCTTCAAGATTGTAGCGGGCCAGGGCAATGGGGTCCTGGGCATACATAACCTGAATTTCTGCCGCCCGACTATCAACATCATGAACCAACTTGCCACGCCCCAATAACACCCGAGCGACATTTTCGAGGCTGAAACTCTCAAACTGATAGGTCGCGGTTCGCAGCAATTCAATGCCATCAAGGACCACTCGGCCCGGAACCAGGGCATAATGTCGTTGTTGGCCTTGACTGGCAGATCGCCAGCGAACCTCCTGGCTTTGCCGGCCGAGCGTGAAAGCCACGCCATGGAACTCGCAACGCTGCTGCAGAAACCGCAAGTCGAAACCCACCACATTCCAACCAATCACCACGTCTGGATCGAGCACCGAAAACCAATCAAGGAAACGTTCAATCAGCGCCGCTTCCGTGGCCACATACTCAAGATAGTCCAGCGCCTCGTCTAAAGCTGCCTCATCATGGCTTGGCGAGGGCACATCAAAAACCATAAATACCTTAGCTATATTCGGACCCGACACGGCAATGGAATACAAAATATTCTCTGTATAAGAGGTCTCGATATCCAGGGAAACCACCAGCAATGCGGGTATATACTGAACCGGTAGTAATCGTGGATTGCGGTAAACCGGCAGGCCATCGAAGGTCTCAGCATCACCCTCCACCGACATAGCGCCGGTAATAAACCGCTCCATTAGATAACGATCCGTCGGCCGAATATCAGCCTCCAGAGGCTGTATATTGGCTTGCCAAAGTCGTGAACGGGCAATATTCAGATCTTTTTGCGAAGTGAAGTAACAGGCATGTACCGGTGTTTGCTGAAAGTCGCACAAGGGCACTGCGGCATCTCGCCAATGAGGCTTATCTCCCAAAATCCGTCTCGCTGCAGACACCTGTGGCAGCGGCAGAAAAAACACCGACTCATGATTTTCGATAACGACCTTGACCGGCCCGCGATCTGTTGCGAGCCAGAATACCAGGTCCTGACCGTCGGGTTGTTCCAGCCATTGCCGGGTTAGTACAAAGCCTTCCGGCATTGTTGGTCCTTGTCGTTTTTCAAGAATGTCGTTTTTCAAGAATGTCGTTTTTCGAGAATGTCGGTTTTCGAGAATTATGGCTGATTTATATCCAGCCGTCGCAAGCATTTAGATCCATCAAGAGAGCAATCCTATAAGTTACCATTCCTACCGGTAGCCCAACCCGGAGAGATTATTCGACAAACAGCCACTGTCGACTTCCATCGGCCAGCAGCACAACCTGGGGAGTTACTCCAAAGGCCGCCTTAACGCGCTCGTTTGTCAGTACTTCCGCAGGCGTACCCAAACCCATCACCTCACCGTCTTTAAGCAACAAAAGCCGATCGGCATAACGGGCGGCAAGATTAATATCGTGCATCACCATCAACACCCCAGCACCTTGTCGTGCTAATTGACGTGCCAGGCCCATAAAAACCAATTGGTGCGCGATATCTAACGCTGCAGTGGGCTCATCAAACAGAAAATAGCTGGCAGGCAAGCAATCCCATAGCTGACACAGCACGCGAGCAATCTGGGTTCTCTGCTTCTCCCCCCCCGACAAGGTGGTGTAAACCCGTTCGCGCAACGCCTCAAGTCCTAGCAACGCGGCGATCTCGGCGCGCATGGGCGCGTGCATTCGAGCATTACCACCATGAGGTATCCTGCCCATTTCAATAATCTCGTCAACGGTAAACGGAAAATCCAGACTCGTGTGTTGTGGCAGAACGGCCAACCGCGTGGCCCTTGCAGCCAGAGAGATGTCGGCATAACCTTGATTGTCGAGCGAGACAGATCCGAGTGTAGGTCGACTGGTACCCGCCAGCAGACCCACAAGCGAAGACTTGCCAGCACCATTAGGGCCAACGACAGCAAGAACCTCGCCCGCCTTCAGCACCAGGCTGATATCATGCAATATCACTTGACCGGCATAGCTCAGACCGCAATGTTCAGCGCGAAGTGTCATATGCCCAGCCTGCCCTTCTGTTGCACAACCAAGTAGATAAAAAACGGTCCACCCAACAGCGCGGTCAAAATTCCCACGGGTAATTCTGCCGGCGCGATGATCACTCGCCCAAGGGTATCGGCCATCAGTAGCAATAACGCGCCGAGCAACGCCGACCCTGGTATCACTGTGTGATGATTGGAACCTAACATTAAACGTATCAGGTGCGGCACAACCAGACCGATGAAGGCGATGATACCCACCAAGGCTACACTCGTACCCGTAATGACGGCGGTATATAGCACGATTCGAGTCCGCAACCTGGGTACGTTAATGCCCAAGTGCGTAGCCTCAAGATCACCCAGGGTTACGGCATTCAGCTTCTGACTATCTCGATACAGCAACAACACCACTAGCGGAATAACCAATGCGACTTGAACACCGACCCAGTCAGCGCCGTTGAAACTGCCGAGCGCCCAAAACGCCACGGACCTTAACTGCAGATCAGAGGAGAGATAGGAAAATAAACCCACACCGGCTAAAGCGATGGCGTTAACGGCGATTCCCGCCAGCAACATACTAGAAATCGTGCCGCTGCGCTGACCGACTTTCAGCACCAACAGTGTCGTGATGAAGCCACCGGTGAAGGCGCTGCCTGCCAGGCCCAGAAACCCCCACGCCGAATTGTGCAGATTCAGGACCATATAACCCGCCGCAAACAGTGCAGCGCCACTGGAAACGCCGATCAGCGCCGGGTCTGCGAGTGGATTTCGAAACATACCTTGAATCGCGGCGCCGGTAGCGGCGGTGCCCGCGCCAACGATCAGCGCCAATAGGACTCTCGGGAGTCGGATTTGAAAAATAATGGTCTCCACCAGCGGGGACGTCGATTCACCACTGATCAGGCTCCAACCCTGCGCCACAGAGATCGTCGCACTACCAAAAAACATCGCCGCGAGCGCGCTAGCCACCACCGCCAGCGTCAATATCATCCACACGATCGGCTTCGTCATTCGAGCTCCACCAGCGACACCGGTATGGATTCAACCAGGCGAATACCGGTGGCACTCAGGTCGGCTCGATAAGCCATGACCTCAACGCCAGCCGCCATTGCCAAAGCCAGTGTTGCCGAATATGTCGGGTCAATATGTAACGCCGGGCGAACCACTTCGATCGCCGAGTGTTGGACACAAAACACCAGAACCCCACGCTCACCTTGGTCAACAACCTCCATCAGTTCACGCAGGTGCTTGGTGCCACGGACGCTGACGGAATCCGGAAAATAGCCAATATTACGGTCTCCCCGAGGCTCGCACAACGTCACACTCTTGACTTCAACATAGCAGGACGGCAACTCCTGATGATGGGTGAGCAACAAATCGATTCGACTATTTTCCTGCCCATATTTGACTTCCGACGTGATGGTGCCGTAACCCTGAAGCGAGTCTATGACACCCGTCTCAACAGCCACCTTGACCAACGCATTCGCCCGCTGGGTATTCACGCCGATGAAATGTCCTGCCTGAGTCTCGTTGAGCTCCCAAGTGTGAGCATATTTGCGTTTCGGGTTCTCCGATGTGGAATACCAGACTCGATCGCCGGCTGCGGCGCAGTTTTTCATCGACCCTGTGTTGGGACAATGAATCGTTTTAACCGAGCCATCTGGCAAAGCGATATCTGCCAGGAATCGCTTGTAGCGCTGAATCAAAAGCGCGGATGCCAGGGGTGGCGAAAAAATCATGATAATCCATAAGCGGCGACGGCACGCTGTAATCGATCGACGCCCAATTCAAGCATATCCAGGCCCTGCGCATAGCTGAAGCGCAAGTGCTCATCCGCCCGATAGAAGCCGAAGTCCGTCCCGGGCGTCACGGCAACGTAATGGTTTTCAAGCAGGCTGTCACTGAAGGTCTCACTGTCGGCTGCAAGACCCGCAGGCATCGTTGCATAAATGTAAAAAGCCCCTTCCGGCATGCGCTCAATCCCAAACCCTAGCTCTCGCAGCGCCGGCACTAGAAAGTCACGACGAGCCTGGAACGCCTCGCGTTGGCGCTCCATGATATCTCGGGCCTCGGCACTGAATGCTGCTAACGCGGCCTCTTGCGCGATACTGGAAGGGCAAATAAAGAGGTTTTGCGCGAGTTTTTCCACTTCTGGCACAGCAGATTCTGGGACAATTAGCCAGCCTAAACGCCAACCCGTCATACCAAAATATTTCGAGAAGCTGTTGATCACAAACGCCTCCGGGTCAAAGGCAAGCACGCTGGTTGGTTTACGAGCGGTATAAGTCAGCCCGTGATAAATTTCATCTACCACAAGATGCCCGCCTCGCCGCCGAACACCAGCGGCAACCGCCTGCAGAACAGCTTCGTCGATAATCGCCCCGGTTGGGTTAGCAGGCGACGCCAATAACACGCCACGAGTCGACGACTGCCAATGCCGGTCGACCAGTGTCGGGGTCAACTGATAGCCGTCGGCTGCAGTCACGGGTACCAATTGTCCCTCACCACTGAACGCCTTGAGGAAATGCCGATTACAGGGATATCCAGGATCTGTCATTAACAAGCCTTCACCGGGATTCAGAAGCAACGCAGAAACCAGTAATAGCGCGCCCGAGCTACCGGCTGTGATGAAGATCCTTGAGGGCGCCACATCGACACCATGTTCTTCTGCATAGTGTCGACTCAACATTTCTCTGAGTTCAGGAATGCCCTGGGCAGCCGTGTATTTCGTTTTCCCCGCACGCAATGCCGCAATACCAGCCTCGACGATAGCGGCCGGCGTCGCAAAATCAGGCTCTCCCACCTCCATATGGACAACCTGATGCCCCTGAGACTGGAGCTGATTCGCCCTGGCCAAGAGTTTCATTACTTTGAACGATTGGATGTCTTTGAGTCGATGGGCATAACCCGAACTTTCAACAACTGCCATCTGTTACTTCCTATCCCTGGCTTGAGCTCAAGCTCTGCGCTTTGTTTAAAATCGCAGTATCGCTTAATTTCACTGTCGGGTCAGAAATTGACCCAATATTTTTCAGGATCCTGATACAAACGACATGAATCACAGTAACGCAACGATGACTAAATTCTCGCTTGGAGATTCTTCCTTCTTCTGGTAACGTTCGCGCTCGATTTTGTTTAGGTTTTACGTGACATAGCATACTGGATCAAACTATGGCAACCAAAACTAAAAGTAGCTCCAAAGCCAAACCCGCGACAAAGGCTAAAATTGTAGCGCCTGCGGCGAAAACCAAAAAAGCAAGCACGGCTCAGCCGGTGAAAAAAACAGCGCCAGCGAAAAAAACTGCCGCCAAGGTCGCAACAAAAGCGCCACCAGCGAAGCCTGCCGCCAAGACAAAGAAGCCAACGTCGAAGATCTCGATTAAGGCAAAGACCACAGCGCCGGCAAAGAAAACCGTCAATGCAAAAGCAGCTGCCAAAAAAGTCGTTAAGCCGGTTAAGGGCGTGTCAGCCCCGCCTAAAGCGAAGACTAGTGCAAAGCCTAAAAGCGGTACAGTTCAAGCCAAAGCCAATGCCAAACAGAATCCTAAGCCGGCTAAAAAGACGACGGTCAAAGCCAGCGTGACTCAAACAGCAGCAAAAGCAGCATCGAAAGCAGCACCAAAAGCAGCATCGAAAGCCGCGCCAAAAGCAGCATCGAAGCCAATCGCCAAGGCCAAAGCATCGACCAAAGCACTGACCGAGACAGCGGTAAAATCTAAGAAGATCGCGAAGAGCGCCGCAGTGCAAAAATCGGTACCGGCGTCTCCGATCAAATCATCATCTACAGGCTCTCAAAAGGCAGCCCAACGAGAACCTACCTTGGCAAAGACAGACCCCAGTGCAATTGATAAACCCGTCGCCAGCAAAAAATTAGCGACCAAGAAACCGGTAAAAACAACCAGAAAAGCCGGCGTCAGTCGTATCGACGCACAACCCGCCGATTTCACGCCATATGCTCGGAAAAAGAACGAAGAGTATATGAACGCTGGCCAGCGCGAGCACTTCAAACAAATTCTCCTCGACTGGAAATTGCAGTTAATGGAAGAAGTGGATCGAACCGTCAATCATATGAAGGATGTCGCGGCTAACGACCCGGATCCAGCGGATCGTGCGACCCAGGAAGAGGAATTCAGCCTTGAGCTGCGCACCCGCGACCGGGAGCGTAAACTGATCAGAAAGATTGACGTCACGATCGACCTGATCGACCAGGATGACTATGGTTACTGTGATTCTTGTGGTATCGAGATCGGCATTCAACGACTCGAAGCCAGACCGACGGCGACCCAATGTATCGACTGCAAGACCCTCGATGAAATCAAGGAACGACAGATTCACGGCTAGCCCCTTGTTGTCGTCTGACCCGTGAGTCAGACGCAGGGCTACATCGGCCGTTTTGCACCATCGCCAACGGGGCCATTACACTTTGGTTCCGTTGTCGTGGCCCTAGCCGGCTGGCTTGAGGCTCGCAAGCACAAGGGTTTGTGGTTACTGCGCATCGAAGATTTAGACCCCCCTCGAGAAAAACCTGACGCACCGGCTCAGATTATGCGCCAATTGGAGTCCCTCGGGCTGAACTGGAATGGCACGCCCTTATTCCAAAGCCAACGTCTCGACGCCTATCAGGCCGTGCTCGATAAACTCAAAGAACAGCAGCAGGTATACCCTTGCACCTGCAGTCGTCGAGATCTGCCACCCGTTTACCCGGGCACCTGTCGATCGCGATCCTTCAGCCCCTCATTGCCGGCACATTCAATTCGCTTTCGTGTCCCTCCGATCGTCGTTACTATCGACGATCGCGTCCAGGGCTCTCGGGCCTCGCCGCTCCAACTCGACGTCGGCGATTTTATCATCAAGCGTCGAGACGGCTTGGTAGCCTATCAGCTCGCTGTTACGGTAGATGATGCGTATCAAAACATCAGTCACGTTATTCGCGGCAGTGACCTGCTTGACTCGAGCCTGAAGCAAGCCTGTCTGGGTGCGGCGCTCGAGTACCCACCCATCAACTACGCCCATATCCCATTACTGGTAGATCACCAGGGGCAGAAACTCAGCAAGTCAACCGGGGCAGTGGCGATACCCAACGGCAAGCCCATCGCCTGCATCAGGCAAGCCCTGAGATCTCTCGGTCAACCGTTATTCCCCGAGATCGATAGCCTAGAATGTCTGCTTCAGGCCGCGACAGAGGCCTGGTCAATGGATCTCGTACCACAACGCTCGACACTTGCAGCTCCGGACCAATATTAGGCTTATCCAATCACTGATCATTAGGTTTACAATGCCTGTATGTCTCTCGATCAACTGATTATTTTCCTGGTTTTTGGCTTCTTCGTCTTTGTCGCCGAAGTTGACAGCTGGTGGGCCGGCGACAGTATCTTCAGCTGGTATGTTAATTATCTACCTTGGCTTGGCCTGATCGTCCTGTGCATCTGGGCCCAACTTGTCGTTAAGCGGAAATCAGGTGACTGATGGCATTTTCCCTGAGCCAATTAATCACCCTCGGGATCACCTACCTGATTATCCTCTTCGGCTCGGCCTACGCCGCTGAAAAAGGCTGGCTGCCAGAGCGCCTTACGCACCACCCTATGACCAGGATCCTTTCACTTGGCGTGTTTGCCGGCGCTATTTGCTTCAATGGCACAGTGGGTCTCGCTGTAGAGTCTGGCAGCAGTTTTCTGTTCTATTTTTTAGGTGCCAGCGCAGCATTTATTGTCGCTCCAGTCTTGCTGGATCCCCTGAGCAGAATTGCCCTCACCCATCGGCTTGGTTCACTGGCAGATGTGTTTGCGTTTCGCTATCCAGCGCCATGGGTTGGCGGACTAATAAGCCTACTCATGCTCTTCGGCTTATTACCCTTAATCGCCCTACAAATTCAGGCGGTGGCCGTTACAGTCCACCTACTCAATCAGGACCTCAGCGAAGCCGTCATCGCTATCGGGTTCTGTGTGACAATGACAGCGTTCGCGATTCTCTTTGGTGCCAGACACCTGTCGACCCGGAACAAACACCAAGGTCTGGTGGTAGCCTTGGCCCTGGAGTCAGTGATCAAACTCTGCGCCTTTATCACGGTCGCCTTATTCTCGGTTTATAGCGTCTTTGGCGGCTTTAGTGAAATGAACCAATGGCTCAGCAACCAGCCTCAGTATCTCAATCAGAGCCTGCCAACCCAAGGCTCACCGCGGACCTTGTTGTTACTGTTTTTCGCCGCCGCCATCGCAATGCCCCATGTTTATCATATGCTACTCACAGAAAATGATGATCCAGCCCCTCTCAGTTCTGCGCGCTGGGGCTTCCCGCTGTACATGCTACTACTCAGCCTCTGCATTCCACCCATTGCCTGGGCCGCGTCTTATTTGGGCATCAACACCCCAGCGGATTATGCCGCGATGGGTATTGGCCTGAAGCTCGAAAATGCAGGCGTGACCATGCTGGCCTTTATCGGTAGCCTCGCCGCAGCCAGCGGCGTCTTGATTGTCTCGACCTTGGCTCTGGCAGCCATGATTTTGAATCACGTGATCTTACCGTTATCGACCTCCCCGAAAGATCAGAAAGTTGTAAAGCGACTGCTGGCGAGCCGGCGCCTGCTGATCGCCGGCATCATTCTCATCTCTTACGCTATGTACCGGCTGCTCTCAGCCGATCAATCATTGATCGGTCTCGGACTAGTCGCCTTCGTCGCGGTATTACAGTTCTTGCCCGGATTGGTTGGCACTTTCTACTGGCAGCGCGCGAATAAAGCCGGACTGCTCGGTGGCCTCATCGCCGGCTTTACAGTCTGGTTTTTAACCTTGTTCTACCCTTTACTAAATCATCTTTTTAATCCCGAGGTCACAGTCTATTTGGCGCCGGACTTTTTAGAACGCGCCCTCGCCGTGCTTACCGCAGATATGAGCTATTTGGCAACAATCACATCATTAGCGGCTAACATTATCGTCTTCATTGGATTTTCCCTCGCCTATGATCCGACTCATGCGGAACGTCGTGCTGCCGAAGATTGCATGTCTAACTCTGTCGCCCGGGCCTACATGGGCGTTCTTGAAGCGCGCTCGGTCTCTGAGATCGAAGACAGACTGGCCCAAATTTTGGGGAAAGCCGCATCTAGTCGGGAAATTGGCATGGTACTAGCAGAACTTAATTTTCCCGCTACCGAGCAACGGCCGCACGCATTAAACCGCATTCGAAATCAAATTGAGACCAACCTGACGAGCAACGTCGGGCAAACCATGGCCCACCGTATTACGGCATCCTCCATACCTTATGTTGTCGGATCTGGTTCAGCCGAATTAGAGAGTATTTATAGTATTGAGAATCGTCTGGAAAATTTCAAATCACAGTTAACCGGGCTGGCGGCAGATTTAGATGCTCTACGGCGCTACCACCGACAGATCCTGCAAGATCTACCCATCGCAGTTTGCTCCATCGACAAAAACCAGAACGTACTAATTTGGAACCGGGCGATGGAAAGCCTGACTCGCATACCTGCGAGCCAGATTGTTGGCTTGGCCCTGCGAGTTCTGCCGAATACCTGGCTCGCCCTGCTGAATGGGTTCGCTGCAGCGGACGAGACCCATCGGTTCGGGGCAGAGCTGATCAACGATCAAAAGTCTTTGCTGCTGAACTTGCACAAGGCAGCGATCTACAATGTACCGAACGCACTCGGTGACGTTGTGATCGTCATCGAAGACATTACCACTGAGCAGGTACTTGAAAATCAGTTGCTGCATAGCGAACGATTAGCCTCTATCGGCCAGTTAGCCGCAGGCGTCGCCCACGAGGTCGGCAATCCCATCACGGGTATCGCTTGCTTGGCGCAAAATTTGTTAATGGAAACACAGGAGGCTGAGCTTCAAGAAATTGCCCAACAAATCCTTGAACAGACGGCGAGAGTCTCCGCCATATTACAGTCGTTAGTGAAGTTCGCGCATAGTGGCACATCAAACATTCAGCAACGCTCAATTCCCGTAGAGATCAAAGCGTGCGTCGATGACGCGATTCAATTACTGTCCCTTGACCACAATAACCAGGCCGTTGAATTTGTGAACTCGCTACCGCAGAGGGTTTACGTGCTCGGCGACTCTCAACGGCTTGCTCAGGTGTTCGTCAATGTGCTGCACAACGCCAGAGACGCTTCTACGCCAAGTGGCAAAATCATGGTGGAATATCGGCTCAGCCATAATGATTTAGCGGAAATTACGATCAGCGACCAGGGCCACGGCATGTCCTCTGCAGAGCTGAACCAGATGTTTGAACCTTTTTTTACCTCCAAAGACCCCGGTCAAGGCACCGGTCTCGGTCTCGCCATTGCCACGTCCATCGTTGCCGAGCATCACGGTGCGATCCGCGCGAGCTCAGCTGGCGTGGGTTTGGGAACCAGAATCACAATTACCTTACCGCACCACCCGAACGAAGAATTTGTTTGACTTAGGGCCATCTTCACTGTTTAGTTACTGATCAGATATCAGGTTCTACAGTGCTATCCATGAACCGAAAAAAGATCCTTATCGTCGAAGACGAAATCGTTATACGCAAAGCTTTGAAAAAGTTTCTCGAAAAAAAATTATACAACGTCGTAGAAGCTGGATCGTTGGCAGAGGCCTTGCAGAATAATCTGCAGGACTTCGCTCTGATCATCACTGATTTGCGGCTACCCGGCCCGACCGGTACTGATATCATCAGACACGCTATCAACATCCCGGTGCTGGTCATGACCAGCTATGCCAGCGTCAGCTCTGCCGTGGATGTCATGAAACTCGGTGCGGTGGATTATATTGCCAAGCCCTTCGACTACGACGATTTACTGGACAGAATCACGGCACTCATTGAACCCCATTCGACGGATTTGCCGATTTTCCCGGAGATGCTGGGGACCTGCGATGCCATGCATCAACTCTTTAATCGCATTCGCAAAGTCGCGCCAACTCAGACCACCGTGCTGATTATGGGTGAATCAGGGACGGGGAAGGAGCTGGTAGCGCAAGCGATCTACGCTGCGGGTTCCAGAAGCTCGCGCAAGATCGTATCGCTTAACTGTGCGGCGATCCCTGAGACGTTGATTGAGTCAGAGTTATTCGGGCATGAAAAAGGCGCTTTTACCGGCGCCACCAGCAGCCGGGTCGGGCTTGTTGAAGCTGCTGACGGAGGCACCTTATTTCTTGATGAAATCGGTGAATTGCCGCTGGAAGCCCAAGCGCGCTTGCTACGAGTTTTGCAGGAAGGTGAGATCCGCAAGGTCGGCGCGATAGAAACCCGCAAGGTCGACGTGCGCCTGATCGCTGCGACCCACAGAAATCTTGAGAACTTGACCAAAAGTGGTCAGTTTCGTGAAGATCTCTATTATCGATTAAACGTTGTCAAACTCAGCCTGCCGCCTTTGCGAGAGCGGCCTGGTGATTTGCTGAACCTCGCTGAACACTTTCTACAAACACATAGCAGAACCTTCGGTAAAATCGGCTTGAGCTTTTCCAGGTGCGCACTAGACTTGATCCAATCTTATTCCTGGCCGGGCAATATCAGAGAATTAAAGAACGCAGTCGAACGCGGCGTTATCCTGTGTGAAGGCCGGGTAATTGATGCAGGGTTGCTCGCTGTCGACAGTGAGACTCGCCACCACCACCCAAATGAGGCCAACGACCTTGCGGACCATGTTTCTCTTGAAGGTTATTTCACGCATTTTGTGCTCGAAAATCAAGATCACATGACGGAAACCGAACTAGCAAAGAAGCTCGGCATCAGCCGAAAAGCCTTGTGGCAGCGCCGGCAAAAACTCAGTATGCCGCGCGAGCGCTCCCGCAGATCCTAACGGCTCATGCGACGCAACACTCGCCCACCAAACCCTCTGGACTGAGTCGCTACGGCAATAGTGTTACCAATGCGCCCAACCCTGACACCGCAACGTAACCCATCACCCCATCGCGCCATAGCGCTAGAGACCTAACAGCTTGTTATTAAACACTATATGTGGCTGGCACAATTAATGCGTTAGATTACTCAGCTGTGAAGCTAGTGGGTCGATGTAAAAACAACAGCAACCAAGCCTCGACGCAATCAAAATAATAATAAAAACCCAAATAATAAAAAATAAAATCGATAGCTGTATGCGTACAGAGGGGGGTTCATCCCCTTCTGGTTTTTTCAACGCACCAAAATCCTTTTCTCTCGTACTTTCCGACGACACTCTCTGCTAGTATTAGATACTTCTGTTACCAGTTTCGGTGGATGTAACCATCTTTCAAATAGCTCACCCGCATGACTAAAACTCCTATCGATTTGTCTCCTGACTATATTAACGTCAGTGCCCTGAAGGTGGTCAAACGCCTCACCAGTGCTGGTTACCAGGCTTATCTGGTAGGCGGCTGTGTGCGCGACTTGCTCCTAGGCAATCATCCCAAGGACTTTGATGTCGCCACCGATGCCAATCCCGAAGAGGTTCACGAATTATTTCGTAATTCTCGACTGATCGGTCGTCGCTTCAAGATTGTCCATGTTCGTTTCGGTCGAGAAATCATTGAAGTCGCAACATTTAGAGCCCCCCACAGCGAGACTCAGACCGAGCAGAATTTTTCTGATGGCGGCATGATTTTGTCGGATAACATTTACGGCAGTTTTCACGAAGACGCTGAGCGCCGCGACTTCACGATGAATGCTCTTTACTACGACCCTGAAAATGACACCATTATTGATGAGGTGAGTGGCCTCGAAGATTTGGGCAATCGCCAAATTAGATTGATCGGTAATCCTGATAGCCGCTATCGAGAAGATCCAGTCAGAATGCTCAGGGCCGTCCGCTTTAAAGCCAAACTCGGCTTCGAAATAGAGCAAACCACCGCTGAGCCACTCTACCGGCTGGGGTTATTGCTCAGAGACATACCGCCCGCTCGCCTGTTCGAGGAAGTACTGAAACTTTTTATGAGCGGCCATGGGGAGCAATCTTTCGCCGTACTGCGGGAATACGATTTATTCGGTTGGCTATTTCCAGACACGAACCGCCTGCTCGAGACAGGCAACGGCGCTGAGTTAATTCGCCTAGCGCTGGCCAGCACCGATCGACGAATTGCCAAGGATATGCCGGTCACCCCTGCATTTATCTTTGCTGCCTTGCTCTGGCAACCTTATTTAGAGCAACGTGAACAGCTTGAGGCCGATGGTGAGAGTAGCTATGTCGCCAGTTTTGAAGGGGCCAACCAGGTGGTCTCCAGGCAGTTGTCCGTCACCTCTATTCCCAAGCGATTTTCAGGCCCCATGCGCGACATCTGGAGCCTACAGTATCGGTTGCCCATCAAATCGGGCAAAAAGCCAGAGACACTCCTACAGCACAAACGCTTCCGCGCGGCCTATGACTTTTTGTTATTGCGCGAGGAATCCGGCGAACAACTCGACGATCTCGGCGCCTGGTGGACCCAATTTCAAGAAACCGCAGCAGAAGATCGCGGCGAACTGTTGGAGCAACCGACAGCACCCACTAAACGCCCAAGGAAACGTCGACGAAAGCCAGAAAATCAAGCCGCAACAGACTAAAATAATTGTACAATCTGTCATCCAACCCGCTGATTGATTCTGGGGAGAAAGGCTTGCAGCTCGACACAAACCACCCGGACTTCCCCCACTATATTGCGGTCGAAGGTCCTATCGGGGTCGGCAAGACCTCGTTCACTAAACGACTCGCCGCCACGTTCAACTACGAAACGGTGCTCGAAAAACCCGAGACCAATCCCTTTCTTGAACGCTTCTATCAGAACCGTCGCCAGGCGGCATTGCCCACACAGTTGTTTTTCTTGTTTGAACGCAGCCGGCAAATTCAGGAAATGCGCCAAGGTGATATGTTTGAACCCGTCAGGATTGCCGATTTTCTGCTCGAAAAAGACCGCTTATTCGCCGAGATTAACCTCGACCGCGACGAATTGGAGCTGTACGACAACGTTTATAATCACCTTGCCATCGAGGCACCAACGCCTGATCTAGTGATCTATCTACAAGCTCCAGTGCCCGTGTTATTGGATCGCATTCAGCTACGGGGTGTCGCCGCTGAGCAGCATATTGAAACAAGCTATCTGGCCCAGCTGGTGGATGCATACACCCGCTTCTTTCATTATTATGATGCCGCACCGCTACTCATCGTCAATGCCGCCGAGATAGACTTGGTTAATAGCGATACTGATTACGAGGCACTCGTGACCTACCTCAGCACAGTAAAACGCGCCAGACACTACTACAATCCGACGCCTTCTATGGTTTAACCAATATGACTTATGCACTCCCGACCGGCTGGCAAGCGCTTACTAACCATGCGCAAGAGATGCGCCAGTCGTCTATGATGTCGATGTTTGAGGCGGACCCCGCCCGCGCGACTCGGTATAGCATGACTGCAGCGGGCCTGACGCTGGATTACTCAAAAAATCTGATCAACGCTAAGACGCTGACACTTTTCCAACACTTGTTCGATGCGATAAAACTGCAGCCTAGTATCGACGCCATGATTGCCGGCGAGCCGATCAACCGCACCGAAAATCGCGCCGCGCTGCACACTTTACTCAGAACGAGTCCAGGGCAGGTCAGCCCGCAACTCACCGATCAGTATGGCGCTGTCCAGGCATCCTTAGCCAGCGTCAAACGTATCAGCGACGCGGTACGCTCCGGCCAGTGGCTCGGCGCCACTGGCAAAACCATCACCAATATTTTGCATCTCGGTATCGGTGGCTCTTACCTTGGTCCGCGCATGGTGGATGAAGCACTCTCACCCTACGACGATGGCCAGATCCGCTGTGACTATGTCGCCAATGTGGACGGCCTGCATATCGACCAAGTGCTGGCCAGGCTCGATCCCACCAGGACCCTGGTCATTATCGTCTCCAAATCCTTCTCGACCGTGGAAACCCGAGTGAATGCCGAGTCAACCCAGCGCTGGCTACGGCAAGCCATTCCGACGGCACAACTTAACCTGCATGCCGTTGCTATCACCAGCAATGTCGCAGCTGCTCAGGCGTTTGGCATTGCTGACGAGAATATTTTACCTATGTGGGACTGGGTAGGCGGGCGCTACAGCCTCTGGTCTGCTGTCAGCCTGCCTATCGCCATCAAATTTGGCTTTGCCCACTTTCAGGCGCTTTTACGCGGCGCTGAGTCCATGGACACGCACTTTCGTAGCGCCAGCTGGCCCAACAATATGCCCATGATGTTAGCGGCGCTGGGCGTATTCTATCGAAACTTCATGGATGTGGGGTCACATGCCATTCTGCCTTACGATCACTCACTGAGATTATTGCCGGCCCACCTGCAGCAACTCGACATGGAATCCAACGGCAAATCGGTTTCCGTCGAGGGCGATCACGTCTCGATTCAAACCGGTCCAACGATTTGGGGTGGCGAAGGCACAAACGGACAACACGCCTTTCACCAACTCCTGCATCAGGGGACACACTTCACCAGCCTTGATTTTATTCTGCCCTTAACGCCCCATCATGATCGACAGCTGCATCACGACTGGCTAGTCGCGAATTGCCTGAGCCAGAGCCAGGCACTGTTACAAGGTCAAAACCTTGAACAGCTAAAATTTGAGGGCACTGAATCAGAAAAAATGTCACGAGTCATGCCGGGCAATCGACCCTCCAATACTATTGTCATGGATCAGTTAACGCCCGCGACGTTGGGCGCTACTATCGCTTTGTATGAACATAAGGTATTTTGTCAGGCGCAAATATGGCAGATTAATCCCTTCGATCAATGGGGAGTCGAGCTCGGCAAAAAGCTTAGTGAAACTATTTTCGAGGCAATCGATCAAGGCGCCGAACCGACACTGGATCCGTCTACTCGCGAACTACTCAGCCGATACCAACAAACGCGCAAGGACAGGAGTCACTAACCCATGTCAGAACACAAGATCTACCCAGTATCCAAGGCGACTCAGCAACACGCATTTATTGATAGCGAACGTTATGCGCAGATGTACGATGAGTCCATCAATCAACCAGAATCCTTCTGGCCAGCACAGGCTAATGAGTTCCTGAGCTGGAGCAAACCCTGGCATACGCTGACAGAGTCTGACTTACAACACGGTCAGGCTGCTTGGTTTATTGGTGGCCAGCTCAACGCCTGCTACAACTGCCTGGATCGGCACTTAGAGACCCGCGGCGATCAGGTGGCGATCATCTGGGAAGGCGATGATCCTAGTGTCGATGCCAGTCTGACCTACTCGCAGGTCCACGACAAAGTCTGCCGGCTCGCGAATGTCTTGAAAGATCGTGGCGTAGTTAAGGGCGACCGAGTCTGCATCTATATGCCCATGGTGCCTGAGGCCGCCTATGCGATGCTGGCGTGCGCCCGGATCGGTGCCGTTCATTCAGTGGTTTTCGGCGGCTTCTCACCGCAGGCACTGCAGGACAGGATTCTCGATTCCGACTGTCGCACGGTCATCACGGCAGATGAGGGAGTTCGCGGTGGCAAACCCATTCCACTCAAAGCCAACACTGAGCAGGCGCTCCTGGGTTGCCCGAATGTCGAGACCGTCATTGTCGTCCAACGCACCGGCGCTGATGTGCCCTGGAATAGCACGCGAGATATTCACTACGAAACGGCCATTCAGGCGGCATCAGCGAGCTGTGATGCGGTCCCTATGGATAGTGAGGACCCACTTTTCATATTGTACACGTCAGGCTCCACTGGCAAACCGAAGGGCGTATTACACACCACTGGCGGTTATATGCTTCAAGCTGCCATGACCCACAAATACATCTTCGACTATCACGATGGCGATATTTATTGGTGTACTGCGGATGTCGGCTGGGTCACTGGCCACACTTATATTATCTATGGCCCCCTCGCCAACGGTGCAACCACATTGATGTTCGAGGGCATACCCACTTACCCGGATGCCGGACGCTGCTGGCAGGTAGTCGATAAGCACAAGGTTAATATTTTTTATACAGCACCCACTGCATTGCGAGCCCTGATGGGCCAAGGCAATGAGTTTGTCACCGCCACGTCTCGCGCATCCCTGCGCCTGCTGGGTAGTGTTGGCGAACCTATCAACCCAGAAGCTTGGGAGTGGTACTACCATATCGTCGGCGCCGAACGCTGTCCGATTGTTGATACCTGGTGGCAAACTGAAACTGGCGGCATCATGATTTCGCCTTTACCCGGCGCGACACCCCTCAAACCTGGCTCAGCCACTAAACCATTTTTCGGGGTCGAACTGGGGCTGATGAACACCAACGACGTGCTTATAGAAGGCGCTGGCGAGGGCAACTTGGTGATCACTCGATCATGGCCTGGCCAGATTCGATCGGTCTATGGCGATCACGAACGTTGCATCAACACCTATTACTCCACCTACACCGGCTATTATTTTACGGGTGACGGTGCTCGACGTGACGCTGACGGTTATTATTGGATCACTGGCCGAGTCGATGATGTCTTGAATGTCTCAGGCCACAGAATGGGCACCGCTGAGGTAGAAAGCGCCTTGGTGCTCCACGAAGCCGTCGCCGAGGCAGCCGTCGTTGGCTTTCCGCACCCGATCAAAGGCCAGGGGATCTATGCCTATGTCACGTTAATGCATGATGTCGAAGGTACCGAAGCGCTGAGGCAGGAGCTAATGAATCAGTGCCGAACTGAAATCGGCGCTATCGCCAAACCAGATGTTATTCAGTGGGCGCCCGGCTTGCCAAAAACCCGATCTGGTAAAATCATGCGCAGAATACTCCGCAAGATCGCCGCGAATGAACTGGACAACCTTGGCGACACCAGCACACTGGCGGATCCGACCGTGGTTGAAAACTTAATTGCCAATCGACCCGACAGCTAGTCGAACTCGCGGCATTTTCTTGGTAAAGAAGCTAACGCCTGTTCAGCAAGATAAAAAAAACTGAAAAAAAAAGCCGGTCATTGACCGGCTTTTTTTATACTCCCTAACAACCCTTATTCAGTGGCTGCAGCAGGTGCCTCAGCATCAGCTTGACCGGGCATTTCTTTGATCGAAAGCTTGATCCGCCCGCGATCAACATCCAGCACGATGACTTCAATTTCCTGACCTTCAGATAGGAAATCAGTCACTTTCTCGACCCTTTCTTGGGAAATTTGCGAGATGTGCAGCAAACCGTCTTTACCGGGCAGAATATTAACAAACGCGCCGAAGTCGGCGATTTTGACAACCTTACCCTTATAGATCTGACCCACCTCAGCCTCAGCCGTGATTGCCAGAATCATCGCGACAGCAGCATCTCGAGACTCGGAACCTTCACCAAAAATAGTGATTGTGCCATTGTCATCAATGTCCACTGATGCGCCTGTTTGCTCAGTGATGCCACGGATTGTTGCACCACCTTTACCAATCACGTCGCGAATCTTGTCAGCGTCCACCTTCATGGTCACCATCGCTGGTGCATTGGCAGATACCGACTCACGAGATTTATTGATGACTTTATTCATCTCTATCAGGATGAACAGACGCGCATCTTTAGCCTGAGCCAACGCGACTTCCATAATCTCTTCGGTGATACCTTGAATCTTGATGTCCATCTGCAGCGCAGTCACACCAGTATCGGTACCGGCAACCTTGAAATCCATGTCGCCAAGATGATCTTCGTCGCCGAGGATATCTGTCAAAATGGCAAAACCATTTTCGTCTTTAACGAGACCCATGGCCACACCGGCAACGGGTGCTTTCAGAGGTACACCGGCATCCATCAATGCCAAGCTAGCGCCACAAACGCTGGCCATTGACGATGAACCATTAGACTCTGTGATTTCAGACACTACGCGCGTGGTGTAAGGCCAGTCAGCCGCTGCTGGCAGTACCGCTGCCAAACCACGGCGAGCCAGTCGACCATGACCGATCTCACGGCGCTTGGGTCCGCCGGAAAAACCAGTCTCGCCAACACTGTAATGGGGGAAGTTATAGTGCAACAGGAAATTGTCACGAAAGCTGCCATGCAGGGCATCAATGATCGCCGCATCACGCATAGAACCTAACGTGGTCGTGACGATGGCTTGAGTCTCACCCCGAGTGAACAACGCTGAGCCGTGAGCCTTTGGCAAGAGGCCGACTTCTACGCTGATCGGCCTGACAGTGGTCGTGTCGCGACCGTCGATTCGAGGCTCACCAGCAATGATACGCTGACGAACAATTTTCTTTTCAAGCTTGGCAAAAACACCAGATATATCGCCCGCAGCGACACCGTTAGCCGCATCGGCCAGCTCAGCAATCGCCTGATCGCGCAGCGCGCCGATCTGGTCCTGGCGAGCCATCTTGTCGACGACCTGGTATGCCGTACCGACGCCTGCAGCAAATTTATCACTAACAGCCGCAGTCAGTGACTCATTGACAGCTTCTGGCTGCCAATCCCAAGCCGCTTTACCTGCCTCAGCTTTTAATTCGTTGATCGCATGGATCACGACCTGCATTTCCTGGTGAGCGAATAACACGCCACCCAGCATTTGGTCTTCGGTTAATTCTTTTGCTTGCGATTCCACCATCAGTACCGCATCTGCAGTACCGGCAACCACCATATCGAGATCGGAAGTGGCGAGAGCTGCATAGCCTGGGTTTAGAATATAGCCGTCGTCGGTAAAGCCCACGCGAGCAGCACCAATAGGTCCGCTGAAAGGGATGCCAGACAATGCTAATGCGGCAGAAGTACCGATCATGGCAATAATATCGGGATCAACATCTTTCGCTGCAGAAATCACCTGACAAGTGACCTGAACTTCATTCATGAAGCCCTTAGGAAACAACGGCCGAATGGGACGGTCAATAAGGCGAGATGTCAGCGTTTCTTTCTCAGAAGGACGTCCTTCACGCTTGAAAAAGCCACCGGGGATTTTACCGGCCGCATAAGTTTTTTCTTCGTAGTTTACCGTCAGGGGGAAAAAGTCCTGATTCGGCTTTGCTTCCCTACGGCCAACAACGGCCACAAGTACGGTAGTTTCTGCCATGGTCACAACGACAGCAGCAGTAGCTTGTCTGGCAATCTTGCCAGTCTCGATGACGACGTCATGGCCGCCATATTTAAATTGTTTTCTTATAGGATTCACACTTTTCTCCAATCAGGTTCTAGTGGCTGCCGCCCATAACGATACACTGCCTACTTACCGGGTGCCTGCACCAGGTAAGTATCGTGCCCAACTCGTCAGAGCGTACAGCGGGGACAGGTCTCTACTTTCGCAGACCAAGTCGGCTGATAAGCGAAGCATATCGATCTACGCTCTTGCTCTTCAGGTAATTCAACAACTTGCGACGCTGACTCACCATCCGCAGCAAACCTACGCGAGAATGGTGATCATGAATGTGCTCTTTGAAATGTGACTGAAGCGCTTCAATATTCGCAGTCAACAATGCAACCTGTACTTCTGGCGATCCAGAGTCATTTTCTACAGTGCCAAAGTCTTTGACGATTTCAGCTTTCTTTTCTGCTGTTAGTGCCATTTTAGTTCTCTCCAATATGCATAATTAAGTTACACAGCGGTCCGCGCATATTTGCAGATAGCCGTACGTTAGCTTGCTGATGACGCCACTAGTCTTTTCGGCGCCACTCTTCCATCTTCCAGAATCTCGCCGACACCCAGGAATTCTAATGCCTGATCGTCCGTAGCCTCTGAAAAAATTCTTACCCAACCGGCAGTGGGCGCCTTGGCAATTTGCACTGCCTGGCCTTGTTTGAAAAATATCGCCGTAAAATCTGGCACTTCAAGTGCCGGCCAATCGCTGACAATGTCCGCGACGGGCAATAGCCTCTGATCAAGCCCATCGAAACCCTGGGCTTGCACCAAGGCTTCAAGTTCTTCCAATGTCATCGCCTGGTCCAGATTAAAGGGACCAGAGGCCAGGCGTCGGAGACCGACCACATGCGCGCCGCAGCCTAACACTTTACCCAGGTCCTCTGCCAGTGTTCTGACATAGGTGCCTTTGCTGCAAGTGATATTCAGTACCAACTCATCGGCACTGAATTCTTCTACTTCAAGCTTGAAGATCGTCACAGGTCGCGCCTTACGCTCGATCTCAATCCCCTGTCGAGCCAGTTTGTAAAGCGGCTGACCATTAACCTTCAAGGCGCTGTACATGGGCGGAATCTGTTCGATTTCACCCCTGAACTGCGATGCTGCAGCTTCAAGCATTACCTTGTCTAGCGCCGGCACTGGTGCTTCATCGATCACATTGCCATCAGCATCACCGCTGTCGGTGGTCACTCCAAGCTTGATGCGGGCGCGGTATTGTTTATTTGCATCCAACAAAAACTGCGAAAATTTTGTCGCCTCACCAAAACACAATGGCAGAAGGCCTGTTGCTAATGGATCAAGACTACCGGTATGGCCCGCCTTATTCGCATCGAACAAGCCTTTCGCCATTTGCAAAGCGCCGTTGGAGGTAACGCCCGCGGGCTTGTCCAGAATAAGAATGCCATCGACTTGGCGACCACGCGCGCGTCGATTGTTTCTACCGCCAGGTCTAGCCATCTGTCGGTTTAGCCTCATCGCTATCGGCCAGCTCAGGGGGCAATTGAGCATCACGGGCACGCGCCGCATGAATAACCCGATCCATGTGCGCACCGTTCTCAACGGTACTATCGAAGTGAAACCGTAACCGTGGCGTAATGCGTGTCGTCAGTGACTTGGCTAACTGACTGCGTAGAAAACCTGCAGCACTATTCAGCACTTCCTCACCTTCTAGGACATTGGTCTCGGACATATCCTGAGCGATGAGCGTAAAGTAGACATCCGCATAGGCTAGGTCACGGCTGACCTTCACCTCGCTGATGGTGACCATGCCGACCCGTGGGTCTTTGACTTCTCGCTGGATCAGCGTCGCCAGCTCACGCTGGATATGATCACCGACCCGGCGCCCACGGCTAAATTCTTTAGGCACTGATTACTCTCATGTTACGTCGTTGAAATGACATCCGTTACAGTTTCCGCGCGACTTCGCGGGTATCAAAGACTTCGATTTGATCTCCGACCTTGACGTCATTGTAGTTACGTACACCAATACCACACTCGGTGCCGCGTTTGACCTGGGCAACTTCTTCTTTATAGTGGCGCAGAGATTCCAGTTCGCCCTCATAGATGACAACGCTGTCGCGCAGGACCCTGATCTTTTTGTCCTTGAAGACCGTGCCTTCAATCACCATACAACCGGCGACATTACCAAATTTCTTCGAATCAAAGACGTCCTTGACCTCAGCGATACCAACGATATCCTCGCGGACTTCAGGGGACAACATGCCAGACAGGGCCGCCTTCACGTCGTCCACAAGATCATAGATGACTTTGTAGTAACGCAAATCCAAGCCTTCGGCATCTACCAAACGACGGCCCGCAGTATCAGCCCGAACGTTAAAGCCAAAAATTACTGCTCCAGAAGTCTGGGCGTAGCTCACATCAGACTCGGTAATACCACCGACTCCGGAATGCACGACATTCACTTTGACCTCATCGTTACCCATCTCCTTGAGCGAGGAAATAATAGCCTCAAGGGAACCGCGGACGTCGGCTTTGACGACAACGTTCAGGTAGTTGACTTCATTGGCGCTGAAACTCAACAACAAGTTATCGAGACTCACCGCGGGCGTAGCCAAACGTTCTTCTTTTGCTCGATGCATTCTGAAATCTGCCACTTCTCTGGCGGTGCGCTCATCCCTAGCCACTTGGAATGTATCTCCCGCCGCCGGCGTGCCATTCAGCCCGAGGATCGCCACGGGCGTTGCAGGACCGGCAGTCTTCAGGGCTTTACCATGTTCGTCGATCAAGGCTCTGGCGCGACCGAAATGTTCGCCGGCAACGATAATGTCGCCTTGCTGCAACGTACCATTTTGCACCAACAAAGTGGCAACAGGACCACGGCCTTTATCCAATTCAGACTCAATAACGATGCCGCGGGCGGGGCCTTCAAATACGGCCTTGAGTTCGAGTAGTTCGGCCTGGAGCAGCACGGCTTCCAGCAGATTATCAATACCATCTCCGGTCAGCGCCGAGACTTCGATAAACTGTGTATCACCGCCCCAGTCTTCTGGGATAACGCCTTTAGCCACCAATTCGTTTTTAACGCGATCTGGCTCAGCGCCTTCTTTATCCATCTTATTCAGCGCCACGACGATCGGCGCATTCGCTGCCCGCGCGTGCTTGATCGCTTCTTCGGTCTGGGGCATGACGCCATCATCGGCAGCAACAACTAATATCACGATATCTGTTGCGGTCGCGCCTCGCGCGCGCATGGCGCTGAACGCGGCATGACCTGGCGTGTCGATAAAGCATATTTCGCCATGCTCTGTTTTGACCTTATAGGCACCGATGTGCTGAGTGATACCACCGGCCTCACCTTTTGCCACTCGAGAGCTACGGATATAGTCCAGCAACGACGTCTTACCATGGTCAACATGACCCATCACTGTCACAACGGGAGAACGGACCTGTTGTTCGCCTTCATGCAGCATGTCTTCGTGCAGATTCTTTTCGATTTCGTTGTCCGCCACCGTCTTTACGGCGTGGCCAAACTCTTCAGCGACCATCATCGCCGTTTCCTGATCGATAGTTTGATTGATTGTCGCCATCACGCCTAAGCTCATCAACGCCTTGATAACCTGAGTTGCCTTAACTGACATTTTCTGCGCCAGCTGCGCTACCGTGATCGTCTCGCCGATTTCCACTTCGCGTTTTATCTCTTCTGTAGGAGCCTTGAATTGATGTTTTGGGCCAGCAGGCTTCGCTTTCGAGCGCTTGCCACGAGAGGCCGAAAGTCCAAGGGTAGACGTTTCTGGCGTACCACCAACAATGAGCTCGTCGCCTTCATCTTCAAGCAAGGCTTCGACCCGACGTTTTCTACCACCCTGGCGGACTCGCTTCTCTTTCGTGTCGGCATCATCCAGATCGCTGCGGTCGCGCTTATCTTTTCGCGCACTAACTCTGAGCTCTTCAAGCTCCTTCTCGGTGGCCGGCCGGCCTTCAGTTTTCGCACCTTCCTTGGCAGCCCCCGCCTTGTTCGCTTCTTCCCTGGCAGTCTGAGCTAACAGTTCAGCTGCAAGGGCTTGCGCCTCTTCCCGCCGCCGCTCAGCGTCGGCT